>Ga0307513_10000328_pt1 | contig 68506 bp, 62 predicted proteins | sample 15_EM_MG_FD_202174 | JGI IMG/M metagenome (GOLD analysis project Ga0307513, IMG submission 202174) | Populus trichocarpa ectomycorrhiza microbial communities from riparian zone in the Pacific Northwest, United States - 15_EM | ecosystem: Host-associated > Plants > Roots > Unclassified | place...
GAAGGTGAAAATAGCTAGGTAAGTCATGAACATTATTTGAAGCAATTCCAGGTGCGGGAGTTGGTTAAACATGGCGAGTTTTGGTGCAAAAAGGGCATTTCACCAAGACTTTTGCGGAGGTGCTTTAAGTCATTCTCAGCACGCGACCGTTGCATCATCGAGTATCACTCGCTAGCCAACCACGGATATTAGCTCTTGGTGTCGTAACGTGACTCGGATGTTGATGGAGGTATGATATTATATTCATAGTATGATATCACTTAATATATCGGTGCACTTGCACTTTTTCATTTTTCATTTTTTTCATTCCCATTCTCTGCGCCAGGGGGGGCAGAATATACCGGTACCGGTAAGTTAGGTCACGGCAGTTCCATGGTCAAGGGCTAAAAAGCCGGCAAATTCCCCATATTATTATTATATTTGGTTCTTATATCGCGGCACTGCACAGTAGATCTCGGATAAGTTAAGTTTAAGCATATGTAGCTTAGTTAGCGCTATGGGCGGGTTGGGATTAGCCTGTCCTGCTTGCCTGCCTGCAGGGTTGGGGTTTTGGATTGGGATTATTAAGCGGGTGGGGGGGTGGGGGGGGGGGTGGGGATGCGATTCTGGTGGTGGGGTATGATAGGAGGGTGTATTGTATGATATGATATCATACTTGTGATGGGGGTTTGTTGGGGTGAGAGTTTGTGTATTATACAGTAGGGATTTGGTCGATTTTTTTCGCTGCTGGGCTGGGTTGGGGGTTTTTGGGCTGTGATGTTTGCACTGGGGTGGACTAGGGGTTGGTTGTTGGTTTCGCCGGTTGGAGTTGGTTTAGCCGCTTGAGCTAGAGTAGCGGTAGTGGTGAGGAAAGGTTGGATTGATTATTAAGCGGGGGGTTGGAGGGGTTGGAGGTTGATTGGGTGTTGGGGGGTAGGCTTTCTGGATGTACTGTAGCATTGTGGAGGAAGGGTTATTAATGCTTTCTCTTGGATGGCTTATGGTGAGGAGTTCGAAGGTGGTGCGGTGAGGCCTGGTAGGTTTTGGTATGATGCTGGATCCCTGGGAAGTAAATGTGGCTTGCTCATATAGCTGTGAGGGCGTTGGGGTTGCGGAGTGTGGTTATCTCGCTGTCCTAGGGAAAACATCTATGTGCGTCACTCTGTATGTAGTTTACGCAAGAGATACAGTTTAGGTCCAACACAGTGCGCAACGGAGGATGGAGTGGACGAAACTGCAGCCACATGTTAGAAGACGGTTTTACCGATTGGAACACCCCAGTGCTAGTAAGGTCTCAGTTCAAGCTGCTCGGATCTATAATGGTTTATCGCTTACTAGGTGTTATATATCCACCATACCCCCTTCTGATACTATCGTACTCCAGGGCAGTTTTCCTAATATAGCACTATGATACCATACCCCCCCCCCCGGGGCCTAGGTCTTCGGCCGGTGCGGCAGATTGTACTCGCTCTGCTTTCGACGCTCGCCACACTCCCGGGCCCAGTGTGTTGGATAATTGCTCCTCTGAGGAAAGCCCAGTAGGAAGAGCAATAAAATTCAAGCTCGCGAAACACAGATGATCAATATAAGGAAAGTCATTAAGAATGAAGTGAATAAGATCCAACATCACGTTTACTTGCTCTTGCGGTTCTTCGCTCCTGCACTCTCTTCCAGTCCGAGGAGGAACCACAGTCCCTTTCTTTCTAGCCTTTGGATCTCGAGGGCGTGCGGCACTTTTCTGCCTGCAATTACCTATGGCGGTCTTCACGACTGCTTGTAATTTACTGCGGGCGTGATTGCGGCCCCGGAACTGGGGCTGGGGAAGGTCAGCTACGTCCCCGGGTCAGGGGGTGCGTGGCAAAATCTTTGCTGCTTTCTATAACTTTGGTTTGGTTTGGTTGAAGGCCCCCGGACAAACTGGCGCTGTATTTCTGGCCTGCTGGGTTGGCTTATCTTCCACCACACCTGACAATGCGATACCTACCGTGCGTGGTTTTGGGGGGGGGGGGGGGGGGGGGGGGGGGGGGGGGGCGGGGGGGGGGGGGGGGGCGGGGGGGGGGGGGGGGGGGGGGGGGGGGGGGGGGGGGGGGGGGGGGGGGGGGGGGGGGGGGGGGGGGGGGGGCCGGGTGGGTTGGGTTTACTTCCCCCACACCTGCCAATGCGTAAACACCCGGGGGTGGTTTTGCCCCCCCCCCCCCCCCCCCCACTAGAACCCCCGGGCTCGTGGTATCTTCATCCTAAGGGGATGAAGAGCAAACTTCTTTAGACTTCCAATAGCCAGCAAAATTGGAAACCTAAATGGAATACTTCGCGGCCACTAGAACCGGGAAAGGATGCAATAGAGGAAGCAGCCTGCTAGCGTCGGACGCATAACGAAAGCCACAGGAACGTTCCTGTGGCACATCTGATGCGGTACTACTAATCATAGAGGGAGCTTGAATGAAGCTTCCTCCGTGGGAAGATGGATAGTTAGGACACATTCCTTCGAAACACGGGGAAGGAAGATATATCCTCCCAGTGTCTCATTATCCCCCACGGCATCTCTACCCCACTGGATAGCGCAGCGTTGTCGAAATAAGCTCGGTCAGATGAACAAGGTGTCATTGGCATCCTTGTCTGGGCTTGGCTATAGTACCGTACGTTGGGAGAAAGTTTCCGGCAGCGCTCCGGTAGAGTAAAGCTAGGAATATCTGAGTCTAGCTATTATGATACCCATGCTGGAATTAATTTATGCGCCACAAAATCCCGTTTTGAGTGTGCCGGCGGCTGCATAAGTTAGTTGGAGCGTGGGTTGGACGCCGGAGTTGCCTCCTTGTCGACTCTCTTCCACCGGCATTCTCCCGAGTGAGGGGTGAAAGAGGTTTTTTTCACTTTGTTTCTACTCCTTTCATCCGAGCGGGGGGGGGTTCTGGGGGTTCTGGGGGTTCTCGCGTTCTCGGGTATTCTAGTTTTGCCTTAGGAAAACTTTAACCTGCTTGAGAGCATATCGGAAAAAATGGAAAGCTTGGTGCAGACTAGCGAAGAATGGTGGGTAGTGGGAAGTTTACTCTTGGCCTAATTTTTCACTGTTAGGTACTGTTCCGGGAGGGGGCAGTCTGGTACTCTCTAGGTGGATTTCTGATTACTCAATAGGTGAGCTAAGGGCTGTTTTTTATTGGGGAATTTCTCACGCATTGGTATAATAGATTCTCTAAGGGGGACCGGCCGACTGTAGTTGGACGGTTGGGCTCCTACCGAGTGTTGGATGTTACCGCGATAATGCCCTTGAGATGGCGGGTTTCCGAAACAGGCGTTTCGTGACCGCATTGGTATGATAGGACGCTGCTCTGTTCTAAAATCGGCTTAACCACGAGATCTGCGCCTGGAAGGGGAGGGTTGATATTTTACTACCTTGAGGGAGAAAGGAGCGGGGTGATATTCTGTGACTAGCGACCCCTACCGAGCCGGATACAATATTATTACGACATTAGCACCAGGAACCGTTCAGTCAGATATTTGGGCCAGGGGTCCCACCGCCGAGTCCGCACTAGTTCCGGAGATTCTGTTAGATATAAGGCCCATCTCACACCTTTTTGTAATACATCAGCTATGAGGAGAGAAGAAAAACAACGATGGTTCCAAGTCATTTTATATCCCCCTTTCTCTTTCTCCTGGTCGCTTCATTCTCGGCAGACGTTTCTGCAGGCCGGTTTTTCAAAAAGCTCAGGTTGGGGTCATCACGACAAGATACTACTGGCCAATCGGGCGTATCAGCCCCTCCTCCCCCTCCCGAACGGTCCCGGCCATTCCAACCACCGGCCCAGCCAATTACAATCACCCGGAGGCTAGAACTCTGGTATCGCCCTGGCGATACCCTCCTCGCCGTAGAAGTCAAAGGGAAACTCTGGGGCACAGAACCACCATACATTGTCGAAGGCTCCCCGGGCGAGGAATGCGATCCCAGCGAAAACACCCCCGAGACACTCAACACGGTCGACGCCAAAAGGATGAAGCCAGCCAACCTCCAAAAGTACAATGCGCAGCTGATACAAGAGGAACTAGTCAGCGCCAGGCACGTCATGTACGACGACAGAGGAAAGTATATATCCAGGAACCCCTACGTGACAGGGATTCAGGAGCTGCTCAATTCGATGATACACGTGCTTGATTCCGATGGGAATCCGGATGGCGGTGACAGGTACAAGAGTGCGGTTGAGAGGTACAAGGATGTAGCCGAGTATCGGGGCTGTTTGCCGGAAGACTGGAAAAGCTACCCGCTTCCTTTGTTCACTTTCCAGTGGGAGAATCCGGGGGTAGTCGAGGTGCTTGATTCCCGGAGTTGTGGTAGGAAGGATAAGTGCCATGACCAGAGGGTTGAGTTTAGCGGGGAGGGGCGTGTTGGGCTGAGTCCTCCAGTGATTTATCGCGTTTGCGCGTGCGCCGTTCTCAACGGCTAGAGTGGGGGTTGGAGCCGAGGTTTCTGTTTGCTGCTGCCCTGTGGGTGTAGGAGGATTGGAGCACAGAAAGCCGAAATCACTATTTCGGGTGCTATATTCGACGAATACTTGGATTGATCGGACACTTTGGACCCCACAATCCAATAAATTCATGGTATCTCACTCGCTTGAACATACAGTTGCTGGGTTGACTGTCTGATTGAAATGGTGGCTAGAGGATTGTTTCCCAATAAGAACCAGACGACTGTATCATTTCCATATCTTTCCGTTAGATTTTGTCCTTTACTCTAACTTATCATTCCACCATCATTATCCGATTCTGTCTTTTTTAATCCTGTATATCATACCTGTCCGCCTCCGCGAATAATATTAGCTAGACAGCATTGCCTAGTGCGTACTCCCATCCTCCAAGATGTGAGTCCCGCCGTGCTCAAGTTGATCCCAAGACGGAAGAGGGTTCGGATGAGTACGGTGCCAGAATGAGCAATAGAACTCTGTTATGCTCTATAAAATTCCGAAGAGTCAATCTGAGTTATCACTTCGCACTGCTTATGCCCACAATCGGGCCTTCAAGCTACTCCGCGCACTTTGACCCCTCCCTGTCCTCACTTCGCATGATACAATGGACGACTATCCTAGTACTCGCAATGCCCAGATAAGCTAGTTTTGAGGCGAAAAGAAATCGCCACGGTATGCATACCCACACCCTGAGCAAGACGTAGTACCTCTTCAATAGCCATAATTCCCTTGATGATACAGTTCCAGCATACAGTACGCATGATACCTGCAAAAGATGACGAAACAGGAAAAGAGAGAAAAAACATGTTAACCCCACGTGCTGTAGATACTCCAATAAAGCGCAGGACAACCCGGTCAAAGGTTGAAAATCTCCGAGAGAAGCTCTCACTCTACCCAGAGTGAACCTGACAGAGCTTGAAGCGGAAGATTCAGAACATCCAGTAACAACGCCTAGAATCTATATCAAAAAATTAGTCTTCTAGAGGGTAACTGGATGGAACATAACCACAAGCGCTTTACACTCGAAAGGTATTTCACGAAGATATTGTAACCCTTTTGGGGGGGGGTAATGAAGGCAACATAGAGTATAATACCAGAGCATAAGAATAAAAATCAGACAGAGAAAACAAAGTTCCCCGGAACTGCTCTCTTCCCGTCAAAGTCTCGCCATGCCAGTCAGCCCTCCCCCGACACTCGAGCGAGGTTGAAGTTCCGAATAATAACTAATAATGCGGATTATATACGGCGGTGAGAAGCAGCTGTAGAAGCGAGCAGTGATCTCCGGGACATTCATCACTACTTAGTAACCCATTGCTAGAGTGTGAATGGTGTGCGTCGTTAAGAAACAGTATTATTCTATATGCCCTTTTGTATAAAATTTTGCTAGCGACCACTGGTCTCCTTCTTAAGATACCTCAGTTCGGGTTCAATCCGGCTTCGGAAAGGTAGCGGTCAGAGTGGGGGGAATCTCCTTTCTTTCCTTTTACCTCTCGTACAAGCGCTTTCCCCCCCAGGATCTTTTCTCGCTCTCCTGTCGGGCACACTTCCGTTTTTGTGCTGCTGGGGTTGGAGGGGGAACTTCGTGGCCTGCCCATATTTTTTTCTCTCTACTCCTCAACGGAGGGCTAAAAGTCTGTCTCCGTTCGGGGTGGGGTGTATTTCTCCCGCACTATCCAAAGAAGGGAATTCTCCAAGTCTCTGGCATGAAGTCTAATCATCCCCGTTCTTACCGTATTATGCCTCATCACGTCATCCCCTACTCATGTATAGGATAAATTTACTTACTACCCCGCATGTTACATACAGCGCTACGAGTAGGTAGGTAAGAAACACAGAGACTTGGACTAGTTGAGCAGGTTACAGTAAACCCCTCCAGGGAGTCTACATAATTATGAGCCTCCCCCCCACCCCCCAAAGAAAGAAGAAGAAAAGGATTGCAAAGAGAAGCTATATAATACCCAAATAACAACTCCAAATCCCAGCAAGCTTTCAAAGAGAATTGGACATTCTCCAAGATGGCACTAGCAGCAGGTAGCCGACACACATCCTCCCGGAAGTCCCATTTTCCCAGTCAATCAGCTCCTCGCTTTCCGACCAATACAGGAACTACCAATCCTCTAGAATAGCAAAGAAGATTCCCTCGTACCAAGCAAGAATCCTAATACCCAGGCACCTTGACACCCCCACCCAAGGTTTCTATCTTGTTGTATATAATGGTACGGACATGCATCAATTCAATCCTTCCAATCTTCTCAACAGGTCTCCCACAACCTCTCCCTCCCCTCCCTCCCTCCCTAGCTACGAACACGAAGCGTCTGATACCGAACCAGTACGCCTCCCATTCCCCACTTAGGGGACTACCACCACCACCACCAGGCTGTTCTTCACAAAAAAAAACCCCCCCTTCCTCCCAAATCCATGTAGAATACAAACCTCTCTGAGTAAAAAATATAAAAAAACCAGAAATGTATTGTAGGAAGTATCCCCCTCTAACTTCCGCTACGAAGCCTGGCGGTTTTTTTTTACTTCTCTCTCTCTCTGCTCTTCCACTGAGTTCACCGCGTCCTTTACCTGCGGATTCAGCAACAAAGACCAATCCTCCCTCCCTCCCTTCCCCGGGATGGATAGTATTATACCACACCACAGCACAGCCCTCCCAAAACTCACCCTTCAACTATTCCTAAAGTTTGCCCCACAACCAAGTTCAAAACTACAAAGTTCCCGAGTCGGATCGGATGACCACTCGCAATGGATAAGCACCGAACGATGGAAAAAAAAAAAACACGGGAAAAACATCGCCGTGCCGGTATAATAGCACAAGGGTTAATCAACAAACTTGTCTACGGTATGACAAAGGCAAGTTAAGTAAGGTACCGCACCCGCCCCGCCAAATCACGCATCCCGCTTCACAAAATACCCTTTTTTCTTCTTACTTTCTTTTTCGTCTGTCCAACTTGAGAACCTCTGCCCTCGACTCAGTCGCAGCATGGCGCCAGCCTGTGGCGGCAAACCTGCATGATTCTCATTACCACAATCGCCGAGTGATTCCCCATGCGCATCCGGCTTCAGAAAACCCTCACACTAAAATCGCGATAGCAAGAACACCCAAAGTTGAGCCAACTAACCATAGTAGCATGCTAACCCACACTAGAAATACGAGAAAGAGATGGCGAAAGGGGGGGTGAAAAAAATGTGAGGGGAAAAATGTGAGCCCATAATATCTACCCGTTCCATTGTCTTTTTATCTACCCTGGAATAAAGTATATATGCACAAAAACCCCGCCACAGCCGCCCCATCATCGTCACCCCCCATTTCTCCAAGCCACAAACGGAAGAAACACAAACAAGCGCGCAAATCTCACAAATCATACCAATCAGGTGCAAACCGAGAAACTAGTGAAAATAAAACTGTACAATTCCCACACAGGCTCCCCGCAAAAAACCCCTAATGAGCATGAACAAGAATTAAGAGGAAAAAACAAACAAACGGAACAAACGGACAAACCCCACCCAAACACAAGGAAATCTCAACAAGGGAAAGAAAGAAAAAGGTCCCCACCCGTGACTAAATGTGACTAAGTGTTTTTTTTTAAACAAAGATAACCGCCTAGAGCAAAAAGGGCGAAAGTGGGTCGAACTGGATTGGAAAAGAGGAGAGAAAAGAAAACAGAAGATAAAAATAAAAATATAATAGAATGGGTAAAAAAACATGCGGCAATATTAAATGGATTGCTGTTGTGGGGCAGATTGCGGTTGTGGCTGCGGCTGGCTAGCTTGCGGTTGTTGTGGCTGTGGCAGTTGAGTGGGGATTTGGCCATTGTTCATTCTGGGGCTTCCAGCACCAACTGAACCCGTAGAAGCGTCTGCGACCGGATTCACCGGCCCATTGACACCGATCATAGGACCAGTGTTGGCCGCTACCGTTCGCACCGGATTCGGTCTCACGGGACTACGTGTCTGCGCTTGGATATTCTGGGATAGCTGAGCATGGTAAGATGCGAGTGTTTGCTGGGTAGCCTCGCGGACACGTTCTTGTGGGAGGTTAGGATTCTGGTATTGCACTATTGCCGCCACCTCTTGAATTAACACAGCTGGCTTAAGTTGGGTAGAGGTGGCCGTAGTAGGGGTGGGTGGCATACGGGGAGAGGAAACTGATGCTTGAGAATCAATCGGAGGGGGGATGATACGTTTTTGCTGAGGGGCTTGCTGATTCACGCTGACTTGCTGACCTTGGCCGAGGGCTGCTTGTTGGGCTTGCTGAAGTATCGTTTGCATGCTTTGCACGCTAGACTGTGAGCCTTGGGCTCCAAGCGCATTGGGAGGTGGATAGCTTTGTGATGCCGCAGCCGCCGCGACAGCATGCTGCTGCTGTATCCGGCGGAGGTGGGCAAGCTGGTCAGGAGTATAGCGTTGTGTCTGCCCCTGAGACAATTGCGCCGGAAGTGATCTCATTGGAACACCGTTGGTACCGTTCGGCATCGGTGCAGCCCGAGGGACTTGAATGACCCCATTAGGTCCTTGTGGGGCCGGAACACCGACTCGTTGTTGGACAGGAATTGGTACACCATTTGCAAGCCCGTGGTGTTGGCCTGGATGTGGGATGCGAGCTTGAGGGGGAATGCCCTGATGCTATGTTAGTAACAAACTTAGAAGTCTTAGGAGAGGTATAAACCATACATTACGACTCTGTTGCATTTGCACATGCTGGTACATATTCTTCTGCTCTAGGTGTTTCTGCTCTCGTTCAAACTTCATCGCACTGAAGTACTGCGGTGTTCTTAGCTGACTAGTGCTGGCCTGGCTTTCAGAAGCTCTCTTCATAGCAGCGACAACTTGGTCTGAATAATTTGTCAGCCTCAAATATGGGAAAAAGGAAGACCTTTTCTAGGTAATGGGGGGTACCGCACTTTTGTTGGTTTGCTGCTTGTTAACGCTGGTTTCCCGCTTTTTCGCCAACTTTCGCATTGACTCGATAAGCGCAAAGTTTCGTGTATTTCTCCGTTTCTCTACCCTGATTGGTGCTGTCCCCCTCCTTGGTTTCACACCTCCGGAGCCGTTCCCACCTGCTGAGCCGGGCACATTACCATACAGTCCGTTTACTCTTGCAGCGACATCCAAGCGTTGCTGGATTGGCTTAAAGTGTGGACTCTTGGCGAATTCGGGTGGAATGGGCTCGAGGGCAATCCAGCGTTCAAAACATTCCCAAGGACTTCTCCTTTCTGAGCCAGAATGCCAGTCGCCAGGAAGTGTGAGACACTGGCTAACGAGCCCCCAGTTATAGTGATATTCACGGACAAGAGTTTTGAGCATTTCGTCCTCAGAGGCCAACCACAAACTTGGGTGCCGATTTTCAAAGAAAGCAGGCGGCGGAAAGTCACTAGGCAAGCGCGGAACATGAGTGCTATGGACCCTCTGTAGTATCGGCTTGTATTCAGGCTTGAACAATGCAACGTTTGTCTGCTCGGGAGGAAGAAAGGATGGCTTCCGTAACTTATCTCTCCCGCTGCGCCCGATTAATCTACCGCCACCTAGCTTTTCATCCTCATCGGAATCGTCTGCGTAGGGGTCCTGGTTTTCCTCATATTCGTATCTGCTCTTCTTGGATGGGGGACCTTCTTCTTCTTGAATGACTAACTTCGCACTTGTATACTTTGAGATGGCAACGACTGGTAATTTCATCCATTCCTCCTCGACCTCTTCATGTCGTCCAGTGGGAGGTTCGGGAGGGCCATATAACGGTAACTGGTTTAAAATATCGTCTGCTGCCTTTGAGGCTGGCATAGCAAACACCGTCTCCTCAGGCGAAAGCGTGAAAAGAGTTGCAGGTGGCTCATAAATATGGGCGAAATTGCCCTGATCCGTGTCATGGTGTCTGTCATCCATCGGAAAGTCGTCATCGCTTTCCGGAGATCCACAACCATCTATTAAATCAGGCGTGGGTTGATTCATATCACTATCCTGCATTTCAATATGCGCAACCCTCCGCTCCTCCCGTATCCCTTTAGGTACAACACCGAGCCGCTTCCTATCAATCTGTAACTGATATCTCCCGTCCCCCATCCGGTGCCATCCGGCTACTTCTTTCGCATAGTATCTTGCCATAGCAATCTTCCATTTCCTCTCCTCTTTAAAATCGTCTCGAAGCCACTTTGCCTCTTCGAGAAGGTAATCCCAATGGCACTTCCTCCTTCGCGGCTCCACAACTCGGGGGATCTGTCGCAAACTCCACAGCCCCTGATCCTGCAGCTCAAGAATTCGGTTTTCGATCCTTACTGCCTGAGACTCAAAGTAATGTACCTGGTGGTCACCGGTAGTCAGGGTCTTGCTTGAGCGTTGGAGTAGATCAGATATCAAGGTTCCCGAGGCCTTGGCAGTATACATAACATCGAACATATCGGCATTCTTTACTTTGCTTTTTTCCTTTGATGGCGGCTCTGTGATACCATATCGAGTAATTGCATCAATTTTGCTACCAGGCTGGAAGATCGCACTGCGCCGTGCTGCTGCAGAGGCCGCCTGTTGGTCTCTACGCCGAGCAACAACAATCGGTCCTTGTGCGATTTGATCCTCGTGTAGTCTCTTAGCCTCTTCTTTAAGGGCGGCCACGGCATGGTGTGTTGAAGAGATGACTACCTTGCTGAGCTTCGCTTGCTTTTTGCGCGTCTCTCGCTTTCGTAACGGTTGTTTCACTAGTGACGTGCCTGGTATCAGGGAGCTACCAGGCTCGGCTCTGCCCATTGCCATTTCGCCGGCAGTAGGAACCTCTTCTTTATTGCCGCGCCCGAGCATGGAGTCCGCCGGGCTACCGGGCGGTTCTGTTGTAGCATCAGTCAATGTGTTAACATCCGGGGTCGGCACTTTATCCGGCAGCCCCGCTTCGTCGTGTCGCTCGTTCGCAGTGTGATCGATCTCCATTTTGGAGTCATCAATCTCTTGCAAAGTGGACGCTTCTAAACTCTGCTGTTCGGGTAAAGGAATGGTGCTTATGGTGATATCGCCTACATGTGTCCCTGGTGTAGTCCTGCGCACCACCGGTTGGTCAACACCAGACATGGCAGCATCATGGCCCGTTGCGCCCAGATCTCCATCTCTATCCGGAATATCGATCTCCATATTTTCGGTGCAATCCCCAATCTCCCTTACCGCCCCCGCAAGCTCTCTTACCGGCCCGGTAGCTCTAGGTTCGGGCTCGCGACTGCCTACAAGTTGTACCTGATCTTCGAGGTCTTCATCATGCGCTTCGCCCGCCCCCGGCAATCTTTGGGAAGAATGTGGTCTCTCGTCAGCCAACGAATCAGGTTTGACATCATCCTGGGCGAGTGAATTCTCCAATCGCAGCTGTGCCGAAGGGTCTGGTGATGCTGATTTCTTGGTTCTAGCTGATTGAGGAACCTCATCGGCCTCCGGAATGGTAACTGCTACCCCCGCTTCGACTACAGCGAGATCAAGCTCCCCTCCATCCGTGAACTCCTGGGATGGGATGGGTAATTGGGGCTGGGCATCTTTCTCATCCGTGATAACTTCCCGAGTGGCCAGGGCAGAGGGCAATGACTTTTCGGACTGCGCTTCACAGGGTGCCATCCTCTTCCCCACAAGCGCCCCGGCCAACTCTTCCTCCTCCTCTGCCTCCTTAACTGGCATAGTCATAACGCCGTAGGGACCGGATTCAGCAACAACCTCTTTGATTTGACCATTGATCTCCTCCGAACGAGGGTCTGAGCCTAATACGTGGTTAGCATCCGGGCTGGTCGCAGAAGATATGTTGTTGCTGGGAGTACTACGGTTGTCACCGTCGATTGAGGATATAGGTGAATAAACATCCGGATGCGAAGCATGTCCTGCAGGTAGCCTAGAGGGAGGAATAGGGGAAGGGCGATTTTCTCTGTTGGTAATAATAACTAGAGGTGGTTGTGGGGGGGTCTGTTGAATTTTTGGGGATGCTATGGGCAACTGGGGCTCTTCGCGAAGCTCAAGAATTGTGCCTTTTGAAGGAGCGGGACTCGGAGGTTCAGACAACGATGTGACCTGTGATGACTCGAAGGAATCCGGTACTTCGCGCGCATAATCGCCAAAACTCTTGACCGCAGTTGACTCGGTAGACTTAGCTCTCGCTGGACAAGTATCCCGCTCTTTGGTCTTTTCATCTCGGGGTGTCGGGGTTTGTGCAGTGCCGCCCCCCGCCGCGTCCACAAGCTCAGAAGGTATTGGTGGCGGGCGAACTCCAAACAACCGCTCATGGTCATCTGGGACTCTTGTAGTCGCTTCCTGTACTACCGGAACTCCGCCAACGTTAACGACTGGCGCCGCGTTCCCCGGCTTCACCCGTTCAGAGGGTTCAATGACACAAGAAAGTGACTCCAAATCCTCTTCAGTCGCTTCCGAATCCACCGAGCTGTCTTCAGTTGGCGCTTCGCTTAACCGTTTCCCATTTGTAGCCCCAGATTTTGTGGGCGATTGGTCCTCTACCCTCTTCCGAGCATCGAAAGTATGTCGCACCTCCTTCTCAACTAAGAGTTCGGCTTCCTGCGAAACCGTTGGATGCCCAAGTACTTGTGGAGGCTTCTCGAGAACAGGTGTTGGCAAGGGTGTCGCATGATGTGAAATCGGTTTTACAGCATGAGATGCTAATTGAGTGGCGGGCGCTTTTTGAAATCCAGGAGGCTCGGATAGGTATGAAGAATGTGGAGGAAGTGTGGGTTCTCGGAAAAAACGACCTCTGGCAAACGGTTAACAAAAAATCAATAGCGCCCACAAAACCCCCCAGAATAATTTACCTCTCGATATCATTTTCTTCAAGAAACCTCTTCTCACCGTCCTCCATATTTGCGCCCTCATATCGCTCAATTGTCCCCCATGTCTCGACGATATCAGCATTTGGAAAAGGCTTTGTCCTGTCGATGTGGCGACATACTGCGTAGACCTCCTGAAGCTTTCGTTTCCGCGAGATGATCAGATTTCTAGAACCAATATTAGAAAAAATTCGTCGCTAGAATTAATATATTTATAATTGTCAATTGAATATGCGGTCGCGAACTAATTATCAATTCCGACCGTAAAGATAAGGTAGGGGGGTTTTTTTTATCTGATTTCTCCTTTCTCCCTTTTTTTTTTTCTTTCCAGTTTTTATTGTTTTTATTTTATTTTTTGATAATCACGATACGCGACGTGACATGGCAACGGGCGTATCGTCGGTCGGAAAAGGGATACTGAGCGGGAAAAACGAGGGACTTCACGAACAAAAATGACAAAGAATAACTCACTTTCGCTCCTCTAGCTTGGTGCTCACGGCATTATTCCGCAGATTCTGTATAGAAATCTTCTCCACCATGATACAAGCCGGCTTAAGCTGGCATAAACGGATGTACAGCAAAACTCGGAGCTCGCTTAGAATGACTGGCCTCTAAAAAGTCAGCGACAACATCCACAGACATCAGGATTTCGAGGGCGATAGGGTAAACGGGGACGGGGAACGCGATTACCGTGAAGGATTTCCTGATTAAAAGGGTTGTCGAACAGTTGGTAGCAGTATCTTCTATTACCTGGGATGAGGTGACGTTGAGCGGGGGAGAGGTGGGTTAGGGTTAGACTCAGGGGAGTTGCAACGGGTCAGCGGTTGAGAGATTCTGGTGAGAGGAGAAAAAGAGTTGGGTAGTGAATAAGTTAGAACGGGGGGGGGCAAGATTTGGTTGGTTGGCTCCTTTGACGTCTGCTTGAGAAGCTACGGAAAGAGGCAAGGTGGTTGGCTTGGCGAGGTGTTATGGCCCGGATAAGGTAAAGATAGGGGAAAGTAACAGGGGTTAAGGGAGAGTGAAAAAAAAAAAGTCTTAGGTAAGGAACAGGTTGAGGGTTTGGGGGGTCGGGAGGGGGAAATGAGAACAATCGGATTCTTTGGGCTTTGTCTTTTTTTAGCAAGGGGTTGTTGAAAGAGAAGGGGCGGAAATGAAAAAACTGGTTGCTGGGGGAAAAGACTCGAAGCGAAGGTCTGAAGAAGAAGCCATCGGATTAGTCAGCTTTTCATCAGTCAACCACCGGCACGACACCCTACTCGCACAGCTGCAACCGTCTTATCACATAAGTTAACCCAGCTCTTTTGTGAACCACCGTTTGACTCAGTTAGTAGATCTCAATCACAACCCAGATGATCAAACCAATCACAGACAGGCCACAGGACAGATTTATTCAACCAGTTCTTGTACTAGCCGATTTCAAAAGTATCCGGACACACTTGAAACTGATTGGTATGCCTCTTGGCGCCAAGATGTCCGGATACTTTTTCAGTGGGCCAGTATGATACCAATACTTGAGTAGAAAGTATGATAGAAGGAAAAAAAAGCAAAACAGAGGGAGAGAAGGAAACCAAAAAGCAGCCACTCGACTCTACAGATTTCCTTGGGAAAGTGTATCGTCCCCTCCGGCGTGCTTCACAGCCTTTTCTCTGTCCCAGTCGATGATCTTTCAGGAGTTGTGACCCTTCTTGTTTTCAATCATTTATATTATTAACTGGCAATGGTGCCTGATGGCATATGGCCGATTAGGTTCCTTGATGGTTTTGTTATGACCAAATTTCCCTTTCACCTGTACCGGTGTGTTATCGGTCGAAGTTGGGGTTGGGGAAGAGAGGGCATTTCTGCATAAGAAAGCTGACTTGAGTCACGCATCAAGCAGAAGTCAGGGCCGAAGGCGTGCCGAGTCCCATGACCCGTAACCAAATCGCCAGTGAGACCATGCCTTGAGGCCTTGGTGTTATCTGATCTGTGTGTCTTGGTGCCAGGTTGTCCAGATATCAGAGGTAAAAACTCGTCAAATCCAAAGGACCCAGAAAGCATAGCGTTTTCCAAGCGGTATAGATCATTTAAGCTAAGCTCGCTGAATCTCATGATCTAGTATTATGCTGCCCGCGATTTTGTCGAGTGATTTCCATTGTTATACGAAATTCGATAGTAGATTTTGGAGAGTTTTTGTCGTGCTTTTCCCACTTTGGACTAGTTGACTTAGTCATGTGATAAAATCTTGGCCGAAAATCTCCCTCATTTAAAAATATGATACTCGAAGAATAGTTTCTTGAACCAGCACCTCTCTTGTCATCCCTAGAGCGAACATCTGCTCAACAACCACCCGTCAATTCGGAATAATGGCCAAAAGAAAGAGGCCTACTCCTTCTACCACCGCTGTAGCCGGAAACTCCGTCACCCCTCCTCTCGCTTTAGCACCTCCGCAAGCCTCCGAGTCCTCTCATCCACCTGTCAACTTCCAGGTAATCACTGGATCCTACGACAAGGTCCTTCACGGCTTCATCGTGACGATCCCCCCCACCTCCCCGTCATCCTCCGCCACTTCTACATCTTTAACTTTGAACGAGAATGACGCAATTTCGCTACCCGCAACCTTTACCGATTCCTTCCTCTTCACCGCTCACACAGCGCCAATTCGCACCCTAACAATCTCACCACCCTCCGCAAACGTCTTGCAGAAGCGCATCCTCGCTACCTCCTCGGCAGACGAGCACATAAACCTTTACACCCTATCATCTGCTCTTCCACCGATAAACTTTCGAAAACTAAAAAAGGCAACTTCAACTCTCACTGCGAGCAATCCTAAAAACAAAAACTTGGGGGTATTATCTCACCATCTCAACACCCCGACAGCTATAATATTCACTCCTAACCGATCAAAAATTATCACTGCGGGGTTGGATGCTCAGATTCATATCCTCCGAACTCGGGATTGGGCACCATTATCGATGCTTAAATGTCCGAAACCCAAACCCAAACCGGTCAACTACGCAACCAACCACGGTGACGGATATGGCCCAAGGATTGACACGTTCAATTCTGAGGCAACCTATGGCGGCGGCGCCGGAGGTATCAATGATATTGCCCTTCACCCATCTCAAAAGATCCTCCTCTCAGTTGGCAAGGGTACACGGCAAGTCCGGATGTGGAACTTGATGACAGGTCGCAAAGCCGGAGTACTAGCCCTAAGCAAAGAAGTCGTTCCCCCAATCTTTGGCAGCGAAGGAATGAAGGTAGTATGGAGCAAAACCGGAGGAGAGTATGCAATCGCTTTCGACCGTGGAGTGGTAGTCTTCGGGATGGACTCCAAGCCGAAATGCCGAATTCGAACAACACCGATATCCAAGGTCCATCAGATTCGGTACATCAACTTACCCACCACCATTACGCAGAACAAGAAAGATACTGAGGAGGAGGAGGAAGTATTGACAATTTCTACCGAGGACGGGAGAGTGTTATTCTATTTCACTACTGGTGTGGAATCTTTAGATTCTCCAAATCTGATTGGTTTCCTCGGAGGAAGGTCTATTGGCATGCCTGGCAGAGTGAAGGACTTCGACACGATCGCCCTCAAGGGTAATTTCCACCTCATCACCGGCGGAACCGACGGGGTAGTGCGTATCTGGGATCTCGGCAAGGACTCGGAAAAGGATACACACGAGATGAAGAAGGTCCGGATCGATGGCGGAGAGGGAAGACAGATTGGTTGTTTGGTCGGGATTTATGAGACGGAGAGACGGATTACTTGTCTGGGTGTCATGGAGATGGGCGATGAGGGCATTGAGGAGGAAGATGTTGAAATGAGTGATAGCGGTAGCGGTAGCGGTAGCAGTAGTGGTAGCGAAGACGATGATGACTATGAGTAAAGTTGGAATCTAGATTCGGGTATCCTGTTGTACATATATTCATAGCCTGTCACTCGGTAGGATAGCAATTAGAACCTAGCAGAGGGGGGACTAACCCTAACACACCTTGTTGGACAGAGAGCGGTTTAATTAAATCACGACGGATCACGTATGATAGATCATGTGTGACAGGTGCAACTATGTTCCCCCTAGGGCCTGGTGACCACGAATCATCAACTTCCCGCCCCCTCAACTTAGCCCGCTACTTCCGCTCAACCGAGGGACTCCCTCGCCGCTGTACGTGTACTCTGATGCTCAACTCCGACCCTCCTAACCGTAAACTAGTCAAACCGGAACCGTCACGCTGTCTTCACTCATCCAACCCCGCCAACCACCACTTTGCACGTCACTCTTTAATCACCCTCCGACAGATCGCTCCCAATTAGATAGTAACCGAAATGTAATCACCAGATATCACTCGACTGCTATAGGTTTCCAAAGGTAGGTAAGTCTACCAGTACATAGCGCACGATACACTCACTCTACAAAAAGCCCCGGTAAAGCCGACTTTACCACAGACCGCGATGCCGCCGCGCAAAAGGAACGATGACATTGCGCAATATTAGTGGTCTGTGTGTAGAGAAAGGGGGAGGGGGGTTGCAAAATCCCACACGCACGGGAACACCCGCGTTTCACCTCAACCAAGGATTGTTGCACAATAATACTACTTGTACTGTATGATACAACGCGACAGGTCACAGCACTAGGAAAACTCACCGGGCGCCACTCGCCGTGCCGGGATGGGTGGGTAGGGGGGCGATTTAGATCTCAACGGAGATGCATTGGTAGGAGGGAGGAGATGGGGGGAGAAAAGGAAAAACCTAAATTCGGTTTCTAGATGCGCAGTGAACGCCCCGGTAAATGTGGCGGGTCGGGCTTTGTTTTCCCTCTGCAGTCCCCCTAAACACTACGGACGGTATTCTCCTCGCGTGCTATCGTGCCGAAGTCTCATGTTTGAGTCTTGTCCAGGCATCCCATCCTCTAATCTCTGATTGTTGGAGGTTTTGGATGTGATTGTTACAGGGGGGTCCAAACTTTTGGCACTTTTGGCAGTTGGTGAGGTCTTATGGCGGAGGACGGCACCAGCGTCACTACTCCGCATCAAATATTCTAGGGCGAGAAAATGTTTTCCGGTTTTCGTCTGATGGCAGTAAGTAATTCACTGGGCGGTGTCGGTTATATTTACAACACGGTAAGGTACGGTATCGCCAGGCCAGGGCTCTAATCGCTGTTGACTGTGAGTGCAAGCCAGCCGGTGGTTAAGTGTCGAGTGACTCTCGGTGTTTAGGAAAGGATAGCCTCGTGGCAAATATAACTATTGTGTGCGGGCCAGAAAGCCAAGGGCAGCAAGTAGGCCATCTTAGAGCCCTGCAAGACAAAACTGCTATCAGTGTGCTCGTACTCCTCTCGCTATCATACTAACTCCTATCATTCCTCAGCTTACATGCCGTCCCTCTTCCTCAGATCTATCTCTAGGAAAGTTGGCCTGAGCCAGCTTATATCCCCCAAAAGCCCAGTGTCACGTGCCCTCCTGTGAACATCTCTTGTCTTCGAGCAGATCGGACTTGGTGGGGTGGTCAATATTGCCTTTAGCTGGATATCCAAACATTATATCCAAACCACCCACAGGTTAGCCCCGCGCACTGTGCAGGCCTGCACAAAGTTCTCCGCACGATAGATAGACATTTACTGGGACAAACGCCGAGGGATCTCTAGTCATTCTATTTTACAAACTGGTTATACCATCCTGCAACCCCCCAATTCCATCTACCATTACTCATTCCGAGTGATATCCCATGAAACATCCTTGCCGCATCGACGGCAGACATTGACAACCACTTACATAATAATTATCATACAATCTAATTATCATACAATCGGATTTAGTGCGGAAATGATGTAGTACTGAATCCGGCTTACAGCAATTTACAACACCGTGATGCTAATAATCTTCACGTCATCCTCCGGCTTCTCTTTAAATGTGCGCACATTCTCGATTCTGTGCACGATATCTAGTCCTTGAGTGGCTCTTCCGAAGATAGTGTGGCGGTTGTCAAGCCAGGGCGTTTTCTCCGTGGTGATGAAGAATTGTGATCCATTTGTGTCTACAGACTGTTAGCCAAAACAATATTCCGGGGAGGGGCGGGGGGGAATACTTGGGCCCGCGTTAGCCATAGACAATGTATACGGCTTATCATGCTTAAGCGTGGAAAACTCGTCCTCGAACTCCCCACCCCAGATCGATTCTCCGCCGGTACCGTCGCCAAGTGGGTCGCCACCCTGAATCATAAACTTCTTGATGACACGGTGGAATATAGTCCCGTTGTAATACTGATTCCTGGCATGCGTAACAAAGTTCTCGACGGTTTTTGGGGCAGCCTCTGGGAATAGTCTTACGTGGATGTCGCCGAGAGAGGTGTGTATTACTGCTGCCTGGCCACTTTCATGCTTTGCCGTTGCAGCGGTGGGGCCGGCGCTTGCCTGGCTCGCCTGGGCTGGCTTCTCGTTCAGGATATCACGCTCGGACTTTGAAGCGCTAGAGTCGTTGGTGAAGATGTAGAAACGGGGTTTTTGATAGGCTGTGCAGACGATCATGGGGTCTCGTTCGGTGGATTCGTTGAGGAGCGGGTTCGCAGATGCGGCCATTTCTACGGTCATTAGGGCCTTCTTCTTCGGAGCGCCTTGATAGATTGCTAGGTGCATTGGGCGAATTCCCTCTTCGGCAGAGAGGAGGCGAGGTAAGCTATTTGTGGTCATGTTTAGGATTTTGATACCCGCGAGGGATCCGTAGATTATAAAGTAGCCGGATTCGTCAAATATTATGTTTTGTTTTGTAAGGGAGGACAGCGTGGTCAGGTCTGTTTCTATAGCTATGCGGCGGCCAAATTCTAGATCTGGGAGCTTTTTGTCTAGGGAGGCTGCTTGCTGAATCGTCGTTAGGGTGCTGATAGACTCGTCGTATGATCTGTAGAGCTTTGCCGAGGAGAAATCGAAGACGCGAACTTGACGGTCTGGATGAGAAAACGTGGCGAATTGTTCACAAGTCGGAGAGATCGCTAGCGAGCAAGGTACTGATTTGGCCCTCTTAAAGTCCAGGAGGTTGGTATCAGATTTGTATACGAAAACTGAGGATGGCTTTTCGAATTCGCGTTCAGAATGTGGGCTCCAGTATTCTATCATCCCGCCTTCGTCACATGACACTACTGTGTCGTACTTGTCATTGAAAGACATCAGATGAACGATGGCTCTATGGAGCTTCGGCAATGTTGCGAGAACCTTCATACTCTCTGGTCGGCCGTCGTAGATACTAATTGCCGTAGTCTCAGTGTCTGAAACTGCTAGCAACGGTAATGAAGACCCACGTTTATGCACCCAACAGATGGCTCGTGGAGTATTTGGCAGTGTAAGGGTTGTCAAAAGATCTACTCTCCCGTTGTCAGCACTGACCCCTTAGTCCTATCGGAAGACAGAAACACACCGAAAGTATCCACGTCAAAAACTGCAACCCGATTGTCAGCTCCGGCGGTGGCAAAGCACCGTCCGTCGCTACTAACAGTGGTGCTTATAATCTCCGCTGTATGTGCGCGGAACATCTTCACGAACTCGATCCCTACATCCACCTTCTTCCAGAACTTTACAACACCATCCACACTTGTCGTAATCAGAAAATCCGTAAATGGTGTCATTGTCACGAAGCTGAGGTTTTCTCGGTGCATCAACGACTTGGAGTATCGCGACGAGGATGGCATTGCCGAAAGGTAGAGTTTCTCATGGGGAAGGGCTCGTCGCTTCTTCTTTTTCTTTGACCCGCCGGCTGGGGGCAAGGAAGGCCCTATGTCTTCGTCCGAAGAAGTGTCTAGAGCGGTTAGTTACTGAATTTATGCTCGGGGTCTAAGGGAAAATACCCTCAGCATCTTTTGGGGTCGCGGCGGCAGGTGAGGGTCGTGGTAGAGGCGTGTCACTAATAGTTCTCTTTCGCTTACTCAAGCTAGAGGGGCCCTCCCCAGCGGAATCTCTGTCGGACATTATTTGTTGTTGTTGGGGCCGGGGTGCGGTGTTGTTTGTGTTTAGTGGATTTGACAAACGGTCAAAATGTCGAGGTGTTATTTTCGTGGCTCGTTTATGCTTGGCCTCCTTTCTTCAGCCGCACAGAAGACTTTTAAGCCTCAACCTCGATGAAAATTCAGCCAACGTTTCACAAGTCAACTCAACCCATCTTTAAGTTAACTCTCCACCTCCGAAATCCTTAACGGTCACAATGGCAAGTTCTTTGAAGCTACAGCCTATCCTCTGAATGAACATCGCTGATCGTACATCTAGGCACCAATAAAACCCACAAAGCGCGTTTCACTACGTGGTAAAGCTTCCACCGCCCGCCCACTCCCCTCCGCGCGCCCCATTCCAATCCAAGTCAAAAAGAAGACTAGGCAGACCATAAAACACTCACTATTTATCAATAAAATTGAAAAGTCCTCCGCTCCGTCTGCCCGGTCTCGCCGGCGAAAGGCAAAAGCTGCGCGAAACTCCCTTATAACCGGACTTGAGTCCCTCGCCCATGCGCTTCCGTCTGGGGCGCTCGATGAGTCCATAAATTTTACATCGGCCAGTAGTAAGGCCACGCGCAGAGATGAAGAAGAAAGGGCTGGGAGAAACAGCATAAGGTCCCGACCTGGCGCTATGAAACGGAAGGAGGGGGTTGTGAGGAGTGAGTGTGAGAGATTTGGGAAGAATCTTGCCATCATGCAGACTGGAGCTATCGCTGGAGCTACAGGGGGAGGGGGAACATGGGCTGCTTTGAGAGGATTTATCGAAGGGACTATGGAGAAGAAGGAGGAGTTTGTTAAGGTAGATGGAAGTTGAGAAACAAGCCATTGGGGTTGTATAATTGTTCAGTTTGGTATCAGAGGTCTGGCGGCCGCCATTGTATATTATTTGTTTTGGATTTTGCGGGTAGTGAGGCATTAGAAGTTTGCGGTGGTCTCTACCAGGTAGGGAGCTTCCCACTGGGCGCAATGTCTAGTACCCGGAATATCGTATAAACATTCCAGCTAAGCTCATCGAGTGTACCTAGGTGTCCCATGCAGAGTATTGTTCAATTTGGGATCTCCTCAAGATTGTATTTAATGTCACGGGGCATTTGGTGGCAGGTAAGGGGGAACTCTCATATCGAACTCAGGCTCCGGCTGTTCCGGAATACCATAAGTAAAATGGCGGATTGGCCGGACCGTCCGAAAAATCTATAGGGTGTGTTCTGCCCTTGTTTGATAATGTCCCCGTGACTCTTGTAGGAGAGGTCGGAGAGCAAAAATATCGACCGAAGACGGACTCGAACCGTCAACCTCAACCTTAGGAGGGCTGCGCGCTACCATTGCGCCATCCGGCCTGTCTTTGGTTTCCCAGGATTGGGCGCGCCATATGTTTTGAAACTTTCCCTTAACTTAGACCCAAGACAGGTGCTGTGAATCCTTAGTGGCTTGGCAAATTTGCTTGCGAGTGCTTGGGCAACAGAGAGCTTACGCGCGAAGGTCGTTTCCTTCCTCCCTTTGTTTTTACTATTACAAAGGGTCCATACTGGAGTTTGGCTAGTGTGTCTGCTAGCGTCTGGGGGTTACAAGTGAAGCCCAAGGTTGCAAGGGAACCGATAGTGGTGCCTAAGCTCTCTGGTTTCAAACATGTTGGTGTATGCCTATTTCTGGGTGTGAAATCAGATTTAGTCCGAATCTCTCAAGTGATTTCGAAAGGCAGAGAAAAGGGCTCGGTACAGTGTTCGAGTAGCGCTGCATTCTAGCATCAACGTTGTATTTACCTGGACGGATATTTTTTTTGTCACCGACGATCACCCAACACCAACTTCCGGACTCAGACAGAGCTTGCAGTCGTCCTGTCTGTCCAAGGCGGGGTGAGGATGGCCGTCGGCGGCTATCGGCTACAGACGCGCAAAATTAGTCAGTTAGGCGAATACTATCACTCAAATAACTTAAGGTTAAAAATGGAAATGGAAAAAGAAAAGAAAAAAAAAGAGTGGTGCTAGAACGGCCTACCATGGGTGATAGTGGGACGGCCGCCGACGGCAGTCGGACGAGGCTAAGTTAGTCCTCCTCGTCTTTTGTCGTCCCCGCCCAGGACGAGGCCGACACCGTCCGGCTGCCTTCGACGGCCGTCCAACTGGGTGACTGGGGGCCTGCTCCCGGTTTTTTTGTAGTCCCCCTGCCTCGTCATGGCCTGGGGCGCCTCGTCTTGATCCAATACTCACACGGTATCAGGTGTCTTGGTGAGACATTCCCATTCAATCCTCGCACGCACAGAGCTCGAGTAAAACGCATCTCCCCTAAGGTATCCGTAGGGTGCCGTTGGATTGGTCAAACTAGGGACCCAACAATAGAAGGGGTGCAATTCATATCTAATGACTGACGCGTAATCGCACTTTCATCCATTTGTACAACTCAAGGAGGATGGCCTACTGGTATAGTATTGATACGTGATTGGTGAGATCCTTGGGTACTACTGGTCTTAGTTACGCAAGAAACTCGAGCTGAAATCAAATCCATTCCCAACTGCTGCGCCTCAAAACCCTAATCGCGGAAGTCTCCAATCACCCTTTATCTCAATCACGCTATGTAACATGACCAGGGTTGTCCCCACCCACCGCCCCGCACCCAATTAAAGCATCAACGTCACCCCAATCCCCCCACGTCACTCTACAAGTAAGTACTCGAGTACGGTATCCTCCCTAAACTCTATCCCAACCTCCCTTCTTCTCCCCCACTAAACTGGTCACCCCGAACGACCGACCGACCGAGAAAAATCAAAATCAAAATGTCGCTCCTGGATCTCCCAAATGAACTCCTCCTCCAAATAGCCCAAGACCTCACACACAACGACCTAGCACACTTCCTCCTTGTCGACCGGCGAACGGCATATCTCTTCCAGCACTTACTCGAACGCCTAGCCCTCGATCCAAAAGACAATCTAACAGCCCTACTATGGGCCTGCTCCCGTGGGCACCTCCCCCTAGTGAAACTCCTAATAAACTGTGGCTTTGACCTCAACGAGAAATGCCAAACCCTGGGCCGCACCCCACTGCACTTCGCTGTCGCAGCGAACAGCGAGGAGATAGTTGAGATATTGCTGGACGCCGGCGCGGACCCGAACATTAGGAACAACGCCGGTAGCACACCGCTACATTGGTCCACGCTCTGCGGATCATACGGTATGAGCGCCCTCTTACTGGCGAAAGGTGCGGGCACGCGGATTAAGAACTCGGCGTGGATGACACCGCTGCACTGCGCTTTGGAAGGTGCGGTTGAAGCACTGACTCAACTTGTCACGGAACAAGGCATCGAAACGCCCGCTGACGTGGATACCGCGACTGTCCCAGTCCCTAAAGAGGAGTACCTGCGCCGGAGGAAAGTTGTCAAGCTGGTTCTTGAGAATAAGCCCTGGCTGGACGCGCAGGATAAGGCGGGCTTGACGGCGCTGCATTACGCTGCGAAGAGCGGGAGAACAAAGGTTGTCAAGTGGCTGCTGGAGAGGGGCGCAGATGCGTACGTCCGTGATGGGAATGGGTGCACTGCTCTTGAAGTTGCGGAGTTTGTCGGGCATGTCAAGGCGGCGGGGGTTCTGAGGGAACATTATGAGAAAGAGAGGGAGCCGTTGTGGAGTGTATTCGTTGGGAATGTGTCGCGGGTTATCGGGATTGGGGGGTAGGCGGTTGGTCGGGTTTGGATCGGTGTTTTCTCTTTGACTTCTTAGATGCGGGGGGCTGGGAGTTGCTGTTCGGGGGAGTTGCTATGCGATTTTTCTTTCCGGGGGTGATACCCTCTTCCGACCGGCCAAATACTCTCCTGCCTTCCTGGGCGATCCCTGGTGCTTTTCTTCTTTTCCGGCCTCCGTCCTACGCCTCCTTTCTTGGTATCTCACCATCCCTTATCAAGAAAGAAAAACATCGCAGGTGGAACAGATGCATCACATATCGCGTCGGGGGGCTTCTTTCAGCCTCTCCAGCCTGCGACAAACAACCGCTTGTCATAATTTCTCTGTATTTAACTTATGGAAAAACTTGGAATTTATTCATTCGCTTGATCTCTTGATAGTGCTGTACTTCTTGCTGCAAGGAACGAAAAATCTCTCTCGGCAAGCCTGTCTCCTCAAAATGAGTTCTCAGAAATACGCCGCGTAAACGCAGCTAAGTTGGCATCACAAAGAAAGCTCGAACAGCCCAACAACTCAACGACCCACTTCCAGCTCCCTGTTAAATTGCCAATACAGCATGCGGTTAGGTGGTTAAGCAAATATGCATGTATGCGGCTATGCGTCTACGAGAGATACGGTTATAGGACATGTGGCTTTGTAGTTTCCGGCGGTTAAGCACTCTGTAGCGGGCTGTTCTTTTCACAACCTGTGCCACTGGGCGTGGAGTATTCCTTTCATGGCTTGTTTGATGTCCGAAGGCTGCTGCTTGCCGATTTGATGCAAATGTTGAAGATCGCTATCGCTCCACCACCTCAAGTTTACCTCTGTATTGACGCGCTCGACGAATGCCTACCGAAGAATCTTCCAGAGTTACTTGAGTCGCTAGGGGGTATTGTTCGGGAGTTCCCTACGACCAGAATATTCCTCACCGGGGAGCCCCCATGTCAGGGGAGCTATTGAGAGATATTTCGCCGGGGCAGTTGTGATACCCATCAGTCCTAACACGGATGATGTCTGGAATTACCTGCAGATGAAATTCGAGAGAGATGACGAGCCAGAGGTATATGGATCCTGACTTACGGGCAGATATTGCGAAAATTATTCTAGACAAGATGTCTAATATGTGCGTAGGAGCATTGGGCCTTCCCATCCTATCGATGATATATACTTACGGAAATTATATTTAGATTCTTCCTTGTTTCGCTAAACATTGAGGCTATTCTGGGAGAAGGGACGATTGGTCAGAGAAGGGGGAAACTTGAAGAGATGGCGCGAGGCGGAGGGCTGAGCGATGCCTACACGGCGACAATAACACGGCTTAAGACGCAGAAGGGAAGTAAATCGGTGCTCGGATTGAGAATTCTAATGTGGGTGTTGCATTCGGAACGGCCGTTGCGAGCCGAGGAGCTCCGTCATGCCCTGGGGGTGGAGATCGGATTCGCAGATCTGGATCCGCAAGACGTACCTACGTTGCGCACCCTTATAACATCTTATCTGGGTCTTGTCACATTCGAGCCGTCTTCCTCCACAATCCGACTGGTGCACTTCACTCTGCAGGAACATCTCTTGGGTAATCCGACCCCATTCCATAATCCCCACTCAACAATTGCCGAGGTTTGCTTGACATACCTGAATTTCGGATCTGTCAAGGACCTTTCGCCAGCCCTTGATTCAGCCCCGCCGGTAATGCCCCTTCTAGAATGCGCCTCTGTTTACTGGGGCAATCATGCCAGAAGGGGGATGTCGGAAAATGGCAAAACACTTGCCCTGAGGCTTCTCGACGGATTTGATGAGCACATATCTGCTCAACTACTCTTATTGGACTACAAGAAAGATTGTGGCTTGGGCTTATATTTCAGGGAGGACCTATGGGATTTGTCGGTCTTCGTGGAGTGGCATTCCTTGGGATCGTGGAGATAGTTGCTGTCGTATTCGAGATGGGGGAATGGGACATTAATGCAGCTGGTTGCACGGGGAATACGGCACTCGGATGGGCAGCTAGGAGAGGGTGCGAGGGAGTGGTAAAGATGCTTTTGGAACGAGGGGACGTCAATCTCAACCAAGGAGCCACCAATCGTGGGGAGACAGCACTCACGTGGGCGGCTCTGTACGGGCATGAGGGGGTGGTAAAGATGCTTTTGGAAAGCGAGGACGTCAATCCCCATCAGGTAGATGCCAAATATGGTGGAACGCCACTCTTGTGGGCAGCTGCGCACTGGCATGAGGGGGTAGTAAAGATCTTCCTAGAACGAGAGGACATCAACCCCGACCTGGCAGCTACCGGATCTGGTCGGACACCACTCTCGTATGCGGCAGGTGTAGGGCATGAGGGGGTAGTAAAGGTGCTTTTAGAACGAGAGGATGTCAACCCCAACTAGACAGGCACCGAGTGCGGACGGACACTACTCTCGTGGGCGGCTACGAATGGCATGAGGGGGTAGTAAAGATGCTCTTGGAACGGGGGGACGTCAATCCTAACAGACACCGAATATGGCCGAACGTCACTCGTGGGCAGCTGAGCGGGGATTTGAGGGGTAGTAAAAATGCTTTGAAACGAGAGGACATCAATCCCGACCTACCAGATACCGAATATGGATGGACGCCACTCTCGTGGGCCTCTCCTCACGGCCGTGCGGGGATAGTGGAGATGATTTTACAACGGGATGATGTCCACTTCGCCACGCCCGATAGCAAGAGCCAAACCCCACTATTGTTGGCTCTCTTCGGAGGGCATGGTGATGTGAGGATCCTGCTGGCAAACGCTAATTCCCACCCAATAGATCGTAGTGGCCAAGCACCCCTCTCGCCATCCGCCCCGCATGGTGAGGAGTGTGCGGTGGAGATGCAACCAAGAGGTCGCAGTCCTAGCACCGACATCACACACCTTAGCACCCAACCCGCACTACCATTGGCAGACCCCGATGAGCGAGAAGTGGTATTGGGCGCTGAGGACACTGTTCCCACGTCCGTAGAGAACGAGCTCTCTGCAACCGAACCATGCTGCCTCAATTTCCTCAACCCCCTCCCGGGAAAGCTGGTACCCATCCTAACGGCCGATCACGCCTTTATTTCGCAGTCGATCGGTATTTCCTCATCGCCTCTTTCATTTGTGTCTTGGCTCTTCTCTTTTACGTCCTTCTTTCCTTCCCCGCTACCCCACTATTCTCATCCCATATGTAATTACCAAGTCTAGGATTTGGGAGGGCAAGATCTCTCTCGATTCGCATGTAGATAGGTTTCGATAAAGCATTCCTTTCCAGCTTAGCTGGCTATTCGCTGGCTTGCTTTTATTTTCTCCTTTTTTTCCTCCTTTTTTCCCCTCTATTTTTCCGTTGTTTAGAGTCCTAGTTAGACTTTATCCATCTCATATTTCTTGATCTTCATTCCCTCTATTCGTCAAGTTAATATTTGTTATATTTTGTAAACAGTAGTGCGTAACTTAGTACAGTACTGCCCATAATGGGTGGGTATGAATTATAGAAGTCGATGGCAACCTCGCAGAAGCCCTGTCCATATTCGTGAGTACGGGCCTATCTCGTCCTGGTAATATCTCCCAATGCCGCCAAGTGATCACCATCCGCTCTTTTTACAGACCACTTATACTACGATACTAGCTACTTCTCTACCCGCATGGTCCGGGCGGGATACTATGATACATCGGTGATATAAAACCCTAGCCCTCACTTACTGCAGTTAGGCGTTTATTTATTATCTATTATTATAGCGAGAAGGGTTTTCGATTATTATTATTATGAGGGGGTTTTCGCGGTTAAGCAGTTGGGTTAGGCCCAACGAAGGGCTGGGAGAGGTGTGGATGGACATCAGCCAGGCGAAAAAGGGGGTCGAGGAGAGGTGAAAATTGGCTGTAAAGACGCAGGCAGCAAATCTGTCTCCGGCCGGGAACAGATTTTGTTGGAACCTTTTCGCACCAAATCTGTCACTGGCCGGGAACGGATTGGGAGGGAACCCCTTTCAGGCCAAATCTGTCCCCGGTCGGGTATAGATTTGGTAGGAGTTCCCCAGGCACCAAATGCGTCCCTGGCCGGGTACAGATTTGGTATGGCTCCCCATACAACAAATCCAATTCTCTTACGCCTCTGTTCAATGACTGGCTCTTGCCCTGCCTTCATCTCCATAGCCTTCATGCCTTCCTTTAGCAGTCCATGCTCCTTGATTCATTAACGGAAACATCTTCCCATGCTTCCGAACTTTCATGAAACAAAGGAAACTATAGCCTGAGCATGACGAGCAGTATCAACTGATTTCCAACCTATGGGTAGAATTCCCTCCGTCTAAGAGATGATTAACACTTGAATTGAATATAATCATTAAGTCTTAACCATGTCTCCTGAATTCCTACAACCATCCCTGCCACATCAGCAAGTGCCTGGACACAAATACTCACAGACCACTCTATCAAACACCGCACACACAGCGAGGTGGGAAGATTAGATGAAGAGCGCAGAAAAAGAGGAAAAACTCCCTGGTGGCTTCTGAAAATACCAGAACAAACCACAACCAACGACTTCCCTCTCTCCCTCCTTCCCTCCTTCCTCCTCCCTTCCAATAATCAAATCGAAGTGTATTCATAACAAAAACAAAAACCCCCATGCCCCTCATCTCTTACCACTCTGAGCCCTCCTTATACTCCATAACTCCTCAACTTCAAAGTGGATAACTCAATCCCCCAAGCGCCACCCCCCGTGCTGCCATAGAATACTTACCCCATCCATCCACCAAATCTTACCCCTCAACACAAGTCTTCTGCTGAGGCAGACGCCACCACCGAGATCGGTACCTCCTCGTGAATGTAAGTGGGCAACATCCCGAAACCTATACAAAGGAGCGAGATTCTAAGAAATAATTCTAGCTGTGCCATTGTAAAGGCTCCTTACCCCAGAGCGAACCCTACCAAGGCCCCTTTGTACCCCGTCGTCGGGGAAGGCAATCAAATTTCCTGGAAGCTGGCCCCGGAACATATCCAACCACCTCCACCGGCAGCAATTCCATATACCACTTCGTTTAGGCCAGGCCCCGGGGCGAGTATGACTGCACCAGTAACGCCTCATCCGCTGTTACGATGCCCATTCCACTATCCCCAGCTCAAATCCTGGATAAATTCAGATTCCCCTCGTTTGGGCAAATACCATTTCATGAGTCGTCACTCGATATGTGATCTGCTGTCCCCTGTATCAGTACTTCCAAACCTGCGCTTTCTACTTCTTTAGGTATCATACGACAAAGCAAGCCAGCGCCCCTTATACCCGGTGTAAAGCTATCCCAGTTCAACTTATCCCATCCCCCTTTTCTCCAACGCCATTGCTCGACAATTGATCAAATATGCAATTCTGTTCCAATCTATTTTCCCCTGTCTTCAGTATTGTCCCCTTTGATCTCTTTTCTATTGCAAATATGCCGCTATTTCGCTCTATAAACGGTGGGTCTCTCCGCCCCTCTCTGATAGAATCAGATTCCTCAACATCACTCGCTCTCTTAGTATCCCCGGCATACAATTCAGCTATTCCATCTTTACAAAAGTCAGGTTCGAATGATAAGATTACATAGGGTCTAGTGCGATACCACAATATGCAGTGAGAAGTGGAATAATTGAATTCCCGGCTAAGACTTCCGGAATTCCCTCTTTCAAATAGAGGGGCGAGAAGACTGTGAAAACTGACCTCCTCTAACCCGGCTTAGAACAGAAATGTGCCCCACCCTACCGGCAGAGGCAACTCCGGGGTGTTAGAGCGAGGTTCAATCATTCTAGTTCTAGCGGTAACATACAGCAGACTCTCCAGACGGTAGAGCTGGGCTAGTAGAAAAAAACACCTCTGATCTCAGGGGAGATACAAGGGAGAGCTCTCACATACCAGATGAAGCAGAAAGAAAAAAATACAATCCAAGTTGTAAATACACAACCCCGGACATTGCAGACAAGAATATTATACATGCACCTTGCCTTTCTTCAGCAGCGCCCTCCTGCATACAACCCCAGCATGCGCTACCAAAACCTCATCTTTCAACCACCTGTCCAACAGTCCGCTAATCGCTGGAGGGAGGGGATCGAAAATCACCCGTTTGTTATAAAAGAAACCCAATAAATCAGCACTTCCCTCCCACATGAACTCCTATAGCAAACAACAAAACAGAAAAACAGCATTACCCAATACCAAATCCTATAACGCGAGATACCATTTTACGGCGCTTCACCCTATAGTTGCATTCCACAGCACTGCATCAATTGGTCCAATCCATCAGCCCACCCGATCGTACTACAATTCCATGTTAGAATTCAAGTTGGTCCCGCTATGATCTTATGACCCCAATCTCCGCAAAAGCAAGCACAAGCCTAATCAACATCTCCCCTCTATAACCAACCAACCCGGACGACATCCAGAGTTCTGAAATTATGAGCCCATTTTTCCTCCGACGCCACAAATCACGCTTCAACACCGTCCCGCCCGGAGATGGCGAGCGCATGCATCCCCGTTTCATCTAAACAGCTTCTCCACACAATGCCGTTTATCTATCAATCGTGGCTTATTCCAACTGGCCTCTATCACGCGCTCCCGTCTGACTCTGTGGGGGGGGTATCTACCCATACTGGCGTATCGTAAATACCCTCTCCCCGTGCCGCACTCGCAGGATAATAGTAGCAAAGTATACGTCCGGCAAATCGGAGACAAAAGCAGGAGTTTGTAAAGCTGGGAGGAATGTCAATTGGTCACGGTAGTTTTTTGGTTGCTTCTTTTTTGCCGTAGTGATGGAAAGTTAACGTTTTCTGTTATCCACCGCCTCGTGTCCCGATGTCCAGTTAGTTACTGTTACTAGTGCAGTGCAGAGCCGCAGTTGCACAAGCCGCAAGGAACTGGATGGCCGGGCCTACCGTATCAGCAGCGTACAGTATGATACTCTAGTCTATTCCCGACTCGGGGGTAAATTGCATTTGTCCCTACCGGTAGAAGTTGCCGCCAAAAACTACTATACAAGTATCTGCCGGGTCCCACCAAAACCCCTGGCTAGTGCAACGTCGGAAATATTCGAGAGCGCATCTGAAAAATTAACTACCCTAGAGAGGAACTCTATATAAAAAAAAATGGTTTCTAGGATTATTATATTCTCCGCGATTAGAAGCTGATCTTTCCCGAGTTGATCAATTATTAGGAAGAGAAGCGAAAAAAACCCGCTTGCTGGCTTATGAGCACACGGCCCGTACTACCGTACAAAATAGAGCCCCCCTGAGCACGAAAGGGGGGGGGAAAAGTAGTCTCTCTAATATCACAAAAGCACCACAAGCAATTCCTTCCCCCACAACCAAACAAAACATCGTTCAGCGCGCTTCGTTATTCGTCCTATGCCCGTACCCGTATTATTAGTGAAAGTGGTACCAGCGTTTAATACCGTGCAACACTTCAGCTCTTTCACCCCTGACGTTTTTACTTTACAAAAAGAACTGCACTTTCGCTTCCCGTCTGCTCTTCCACTTGAGCTCAATCAATATTCAATTGCAACCACAAAACGAACTCCCAATCTCCCCCCCCCCTCCACTCGCACAGTCTAATATCGCACTCGTGACACATGATGGTGGTATTGAATGAATAAATAGGTGCCTATCACAAAATAGACCTCCACCCCTCCGCCAAGAAAGTTCCATCTGGGCCGCGCTAACCAAGAAAAAAAAAGTTGCCGGAACGACAAACTAACCAGAGTCTATCTACAAAAATAATATTTACAATTGAATAGAATAATAATAATAATAATAATAGCCATTTGCGGACTCCGTCCGTCTCTCTCACACTCCTCCACTCTATATTTTCATTGGACTGATCAAGTCCGAATGAGGTAGACTGCCCAGACTCATAGGGAGTTTCAGTTCTGGTTCCCATACGCTTTGGGATTGTAGTGTCTGCATCTGTGTCTCCTTCCGTGGCATCCACCAGCTGGTGAAGATGAAGGGGCAGCAGATTCGGGTGGGGTGTCTGTCTCGGACTCTGGCTTTGTAGTAGTGGCCTTGGTGGAGAATGTTGTTGGCTCAGCCGGCTTTGCGGTGCTGGCTGGTTTGCTGGCGCTGGGGGTAGGGGTGGGCGCGGACTCTCCGTCGCCTGAATCCCCGGTCGGTTCTTGCGTGGTGGGAGTGGACGGTGGAGCTGAGGTTTTGGCGGGCGCAGAAGACGAGGATGCACTCGGGGCTGGGGCGCTGCCGGCGTTACCGCTAAGAGGCTTGGGGCCCGGGACGGTGTAGTCTTTGAAGGTCCCGGACGGGGAGTTCCAGATGTCGTAGATCACGCCTGGGCTGGATTTCGTTAGGTATCCGGGGATACTGACTCTCTCCACGTCGGGGCTTCCAGATGTTCCCTCAACGGTGACTTGCACACAACTAATTCAAGGTGGTTAGAATCCAGCTACAGTTGCGGGTTTAGAAGTGTGGAGCATACCCAGTATAAAACTGCGGCTCCTCTGCTCCCCCCATGTTAGCAGGCCCGGCATTGTTCAAAGTCAGAATCTCGGCCCTGAAAAGATAATCCCCGGCTGGGATGTTCTTCGGGACAACCGCGGGCTGGGCAGCGTTTGCCAACCGCAGCCTATCTGTGCAGAAGGTGCCTGATGAATCGAGACCGTCTTCAGTGACCTTGAACCATCCATCACCAGGCCCTGAAGCAGTGAGAGCGTCATCGACTTTTTTCATGTAGACTGCACATGGACCCTTGTGCGAGTCGTCCGTCACACCAACAGGGATAGAGCCATCCTTGAGGGGGTACTCGGCTGCGGGTATTCCAGGATCGGCACGCCATTCGAAAGCGATCGAGTCACCGCCTATGACAGCCATCAGCTCTTCACCCTACCCTCACCGGAGATGATTTGACTTACCCTTAACTGTACATTTCGTCTTTCCGTTGCCCTTGACGGCGTTGCAAGCCATGGTGTCGCTGTTCAAGTCGAGGATAGGGTTGACTGAAGATGCCAGCCGAACACAGTCCTGGTTGGGAGTGCCATTGATATGGAAATGAGTGACCAGCTGATGAGCAGACACAAGGCCAACCATGGCAAATGATGAAATAATTGACTTCATAATGATTGATTTCGTGAGTGAAAAAAAGAATGGAATCTTGTTCTTTGTAGATGGTCCAAAAGTTATGGAAAGTTGTGAGAATTTCCCAGAAACTGCGGGAGCGAATGGATAAAGACAAACAGAACCCTTCAAGAGTTGTCTTTCAAAGAACAAAGCGAGGAAGAAGAAGCGAATGTGGGAGTGAAGCTGTGCTAGACCGGCTGGGTGAAGAACGGAAAACAAAATGGGGGGAATCTGAAGGCTTATATGTGATATGGGGTCGGGCCCCCCCGCCCCTCCTCTCCCTCCCATGTGGATTTTTCTAGTGTGATTCTATTTGATAGGGATGTCAAATTATCCTCCTTCCGCTTACTTTCGTGCTACTACTAGCCCCGCGCCATGGTAATTCCCATTTGCTCTGATGAAAGGACGAGAGCACGACCCTTGCTGTATCTCCTGAATGGCACTTGAGCACAGTAACTGTACGAGTACCTTGCAGAGGCACGGGATAAGACGCTGACTCAAGCGCCGATTGGTCAGGACTCAGCCAACCGCTCATCAACCAGTAGATTTGGTCCAGGATAACAACGCCAGGCACAGCGATGGGGTAACCCTTAACCCCTGGAACTTGTGCTCATATGGTTGTGAGTCCCCGTCAGCAACTCCCATCCTTGGTGCGAAAGAAGAGAAAAAGGAAAGCTCGCAGGGCCTTGAGTTGTGGATAACTACCGAACAGCCCTAAGAACATCATGATTCGTCAATTATACTGCATGGGCCTCTCACCTCTGAAGAACTCTACTCGAGTATGGTCCCTTTGCACAATGTTAGACTTTATTGGGAGTTTGTGCAACGCAAAATTTGCAAGAACATGCCGCCCGGTGAGATAATTTACTCGAGGAGGGCACGGAATTGACGGTTCCCCTCTGCCTTGCATAGCGTATTCCCACCCCACCGCTCCTTCCGGGCAAAACGATAAATCACAATTGCATGCATACCGGTACACACCAAAGTTTGTTTTCGAGAGGACATATGCAGGAACGAGCATCTCGGCTGTAAACGAGACTCTAGCGCAAGGATCTCACCCCCAAGCCTTTCAGGGCACCAATAGAAAGCTGTCATGTACGTTCATCACGTATAGAATACTGGTAGCGTGATTATCCACTCGAGTACAGTACGATTGAGTACCGGCGCCGGTACTCTACTCGTGCTAACAGCAGAAAGCTCGAGTGCAGGATAACACCTTCTCTCATTGAATTTCAGCCAGAAATTTTCAGCTTGTTTCAGGTATTGAGAGAGCGGGACACGATCGGCGAATCGCCCCAACTGGAAAAACCCTCTGTTGCACACTACCCTGGAGCACTACGATAACCGGTACCGGTAGTGTGTGCCACTAATTCCACGGTGATAACCACAGCGGGCAGATGTGGTACCGTAAAAGGAGCATTTACTACCAGAATCGTACCAAGCATCCCAGCCGTGGGACGACCAATTCCGCGAACGAAAGAAACAGGGCGGATCCCGAAGTGAACTGCTCGATGCTAGGCTCGTTTCCGGGGTTGTGGTTGGTGGATATCCCTACCAGGTGGGCTGCCCCTTCCCTTCAACCCTAATCCCCCCGAGGGCCCATCAAGGAAGGGGGGGGATGATGTGGCGCAACTCTAGGATCCACCGCCATCCATGTTGAAACCTGGGAGAAGGGGATCCAAGAGGCAGGTACAGTAAATGAAATATTCGTACCCATTAACTTTAGTCAGGTAATATGGTCCGGTAATACTTTGCCGTTTCCGGCGTTTTGCAAAGTGGCCTGCGGTAGCACGGTCCAGACCCAACGTCTAGGAACAGAAGTCCGAAATGTTTTTTACGCGTAACAGGCAAAAAGTACCATACGAATACCGGTACCAGAAAACAGGGATCCGCAAATATTGGCAGAAAAAAATCCGCCCCCATCCGAGTGTCCGCACGGCCCCTTGTTTTCGGATAGCTCTTGCCCGCAATGAGTACCATCCAACAGGAAGCCGGGTCTCGGAGTTTACAAGTGCAGAACCTCCCTGCTAGATCGAGAAAGCCTTTTGACCACAAGGGAAAAACAGGAGGTATCATATCACACCTATAACAACTAGTCTTGGCAAAGCACACCATCTGCAAGGCAAGAAACAACAAAACATTTACACACTTTTTCACCTGTCCCTTTATCCCTCGAACGACGTATAAAGAAATTGGGAAAGAAAGAAAGGGGGGGGGAGGTCGAAAAACCAGGAATTACTTGAAGTATGCTGACGCTTTCTACACTTTTTCCCTACAATTTTAAGATGAATTGAGTAACCAATGTTTCCCAGTACAGTAACCCTCGGCATACAAACAAACATGCCACCTTAAATCGAGAGCAGAACCAATAATACACAGAAGGGTTTCCAGACCTAAAAGTAGCCCTCAAAATATAGCAACCGAGTGCTTTTATTCCGCCTCTTCTCATCTTATTTTCTCTCGAATTCTCCTTTCGCATTTTTGTGGGGGACGAAATGCAAGGCTTTTTTTTTTTTGCCAGCGAATATCAGGGGTAATGGGTTCCGAAATGCCTTGCTGCCAAGGGCTTGATAGCGAAAAGGCCTGCTGAACGCATCCGCAGTTGGTAACATAAGAGTTACTACTTGGCGACGAAATAGGCAAACGCCAGTGCACTCGCACTGTATTACTGTACTGTACGAGTACTGTATAAGGCGGAGGAGCAGTGCCAACGCTCTACCGTACCACAAAACTTAACGCAATACTTGGCTGATGAGTAGAGATTGAGCAAAAGGCCTCTAATACAATTCAGTTTTTATCTCTCATGACTCTTTCAATGTAGAGAGGTTTGCGGATGCCATACGGCACTTGGCATCTGGGAATTGTTGATCTATTGAACTATAAATAGTAGATGTTATTCGGGAGCATGTGCTTCGTGGTTGTTGATATTATACCTGTCTTTTCTATGATATGTATTGACTTATTTCCCGTTCCGATGCTAAACCTTGTTGGCATTTTTCCCGACGAGAAAGCCCCGGTGGATTCTAGGGTGGGATCTCAACATGTCCTAGCTTATAGAAAAATCATATTGGGACAGTTACGATATTGGATAATTAATAACAGTTCCCAATACCAAATTCTATCTTCCACTATCTCCGGGGCCCCTGCTAAATCCGAACCACGACAATTATACATCGAATCTCCGGACGGTAAGTAAAGTAAGCAATCTCAAACAATACTAGTACAACATCAACAGCTACCGGTATATGGTGGACAGCAGGTATATATAATACCTTGGCTATTACTAACTTAACCCACAACACCTGAATTCTGTCATGTTCACCGCCGGAATCCCTAGGCTAACGTAGGACGCACTCTCAAAGCACTAAAAAATCACGCCTCCGCAACATGAAACCTCCGCAACTCACTGCCGAAATCGCCCCCTCCCTCCGATCATTACCATACTACAACCACTACCACAAGAACCTTATCCACAAACCCCCGAAGCCCCTTCCATTAATTCTCCTAACAGTACCGGGTACAATACCAAGATCCTGCCGACCGAGGTAGCACAAAAGTCAGATGCAGATCATACGAGAATATCGCTCATTATCGATACCAGCCTTAACTGTTCGGCTGTGACATGGCCTGTCTGCTTGTGCTACTATGCGGGTGTGAGAATAAGGTTTTTCGCGTTGCTGGGATCGGTAGTTCGAGTGGGCTCATAGCTGTTATTATGAAGGGCTTTGGAGAAGCTAGTGCTCAACTATTATTACTATGGGGAGGGAGGGAGGGGGACGGAGGTTTGGGCGATTCCTTTTGTTGGAGGTTACTGCAGCGGGGGGGGGGGGGAGGTGCGGCTCACCTCTCAGAGGTGTCTTGGAGTTACTGCCTGCCTGGAGGTGGAGTGTTGCTCGATGTTCGTCTAAGAGTTTGGGCTATGGAAATCTAGGTCGAAAAGTTGGTTGAAAGCCCTGTCGCAGTAACAAAGTTACAGAGCAAGTCAATTACGTTGTAAAAAACTACTGGTAGTATTAGTAGCGCGTGGGAGCACTATAGGCTCCCAATGCGCTGGCCGGATGCTCGCATGGTAGAACAAATTTTCAAAGTGAGTCTCTCTCAAACCGATGCCGCATCTGAGCCTTAGGCACGGCGGGAGATATCATGGTGACACCAGTAGTACAGCAGAGCAACCCCAGAAAAGTCAAGCCTTCTGTAGGGCTGCCGGCCAAAGGGGATCAGGAGTATGATACTGGTCCAAACACTGCCGGTTGAGGCCCACAAGCGCACGTGCTTCTCCGCCAACAGCCGGTCCCCGCACCCCCCCCGCAGAAATTTAAATACCAGCTCAAAACTCAAACATTCTGCGGCAGCAGTGGCAGATCAGATTGTAGATTGTAGGATCTAACTTTTTTTTCTTCCAGCTCCTTGTGGCCGACAGAGTGCCCGTGTGATCTCGAGTCCGTTCTTTTGCAGCTGCAGTAGCGATAGTTTCTGAACCTCGTTCAGAACCTTGAAACACTTGCTGGGTAACGTTGGTGGCAAAACCGGTGCAAGAGGGGCCAGTATGGAGTCGTTAGATCCAGAACCCACCTCCTAGCGGGATAATGAATATGCCGAGGCACTTGGAATACGTAGGATATCGTAGTGAGGTTACTTGTACTATCTGCGCGACGGAATGATGTGTATTGGGAAAAACGGTGGAGTTCCTGTTCTGCTATATCAGATAGATATTGCAGGTAATTCGTTGTGTTCTCTCCAGCCCTGTTAGAGGTACTATTTACCATTGTAGGGGATGAGAGGTTGAAACTCTAGATGTAATCACAAGGGCTCACTCGTCATACTGCTCATGTCACTACCCAGCCCCCCCCCTTGTTGTCAGAATGTCTTGAATAAAAGGCTGTCCGCACTCCCGCGGAAATGGATAACGGGGTCGTATCTTGGATGGGAGAGTACTATCCGTCGCTCCCGGCCATACTACTGCGAGCCCCACTACCACAACCCAAAATATACCTAGAAGAAGCCCTGGGTGTGCATAGGTAAGTCTGAGGAAGAAATCTGGCGGTTTCATAGGGGTTTGTTTCCGTGCCTAAATACACACATACCATGACCTCAGAAGCCCTGTTATGGTAGTCTTAACAGAACTACTACCCATCTGCATCCGCAGGGCTTGACAAGGTCTGTTTAAATGTGGGGAACGAAGCTACCAATAGTCCTGGGTAGTGTACCCCGCTATTGTGCTCCCATCAATTCACACTGCTAGATATTCTGGCTGTCATTACCAGTTTGAGTAGAACTAGGGAGTCCACTAGCGAACGGTGGCGAAATGGCTGCGATTCGGCTTGCACTTGTGGCACGTCTCGGGCTGTTACGGAAGTTTTCTGCGTCGGATTCTTTTCATGAACAAAATACTTTTGGTCTCGTGGTGGTTGAGAATCCATTTAGTGTTCATTGCCTCGTCTTTGTGCAGATCTCTAACCGAGATGTCCCATCAGAGGTCGCCTTGCTTTGATGCATTTGTCTCTGCGAGGTAGTGGCCGGGAGGGATGGATTGTTTTACCATTCCGCCTATTTTTCGCTTTTTTTGCCTTAACCTCGAGAACATAATTCCCGGGGTGAGATAATACTTGGAGCTAGGACCATGGCCTAACGGTATAGCACCATGGTCTGTTCCGGCAAACTTGATTTCCCCCGGTTCCCAGGTTCGGTTCTCCTCCGCCGGGCAGCGCTAGTTCCTAGGGAGGGAGTAAAAAATCGGGTAACGTGGGAGGGGGGGAGAGGGGTCTGGGATAGAGGGATGGGAAGGTTGGAGGGGTCCAGCCTTGTTATCGTACCGCACAAAAGTCAGGCTTTGGGTCCGTATCCAGTCTCGCCCCTCCTGCCCCGCCCTCGCGGTAACCCAGAAGAAGGTCGTTGCGTAAAGAGACACGCAAGCCTCTTTGTGGAGGGTTGCGTGCGCCAGAAAGGATTTTATCCCCTGTCGTGGCAATATTGCCGAGCTTCCCCTACATCACGCTAAGTTTCAGTCAGTGTGCAAGAAGTTTTGGAGGGTGAGGGTGCAAACGTCCACAAAATGGATCTCTGGGAGAGAGAAAAAATGCTAGTTTTTAACCCCTTAGAGTCTTTCCATCAGGGGCAATGGCCAATCGAAAAAAAGTCCGCTGTGAGGATGTTTACCCGGACACCCCACCCCGTAAAGGTTCTTACACCATTCTTCCGGAGGGTTGAAACACTAAAATTCGTTACCAGTACCCCAGGGCAGGATTGAGAGGCAGCTACGATACCGGTAGCTGCATTTGGCCAGGAAATTGGATTCTTCGCTCTTTTTGGTGCTGAAATGACTCAGCGCTCTTTGCTCGGGTTCAATGCCCTCGGGACTAAAATGATTCTAGAATAAACAGGGAGTGCTAGTAATGACCTTCCTCGTTTCAGACCACCCAAGGGCCGTTGAAGAATCGGTACCGTAAAAGCCCGCGTTGTCCACTATCTCCGCCTGGCCTCTAATCTCCATCGTTCCCTGCCTCTCAGCCTGCAACAGGTTTAGTTTGATAGGTTAACAGAATTGCGAATATCAGTTAATGAGGTCCAAAACAGTCAGGACTCTTGGACTTGACCGTATGAGGAAAATACTAATCCCTTCTAGGGGTCTTGCCTCTGAACACGGAGGTTGGACACTTGGCGGAGATAGCGGATAACAGGAGTTTTTTGCGGTATCTCCGCCATGCATCTAGTCTCCGTATCGAGGGGCAAGCAATAACCTTAGGGCTTGGTGTTTCCCTCACATGGTCAGGTCCGACTGTCCTGAGCACGCTGGATCTCATTGATCTAATCCTGATCCTGTTAACTTGTCAAACTAAATCTCTAGGAATTGATCGAGATTAGAGGGGTATGAGCCCTAATTAGTGACCTGTGGCTCTGCCGAAGGGCCCGGGGATCGCCAATCTTCCTTCCGGAAATGCCACTGGTACGATATCACACCCATAAGATGGTCATAATTGGGCAGGATGTCATAAAAAGATCACCCATCCAAAGAAACCGAGAAAACCGGCGGAATTCTTGTAGCGATATCGGTAGTGCCTTTTTTAGGGCAGCTACAATGCTGGCGTATTGTACAAGTAGCTATGATATTGTACCTAAAGGAGCGATGCATTACCGTACATCCCCTCTTATTTTCAGGTCGAGTGATATAAAAACTCGTGTCATCCACATATCCGCCTAGCCATCTGAGACCGGATACACTAGACCCCAAGAATTCCCTTAGCTAAGCCCAGAGACATTGATTATTGGGGATTTTTTTTCTTTCTGCCGAGTTAACCCTAAGATCCATCTGCAGCCACACAACCCACTTCACAACAGGCAATGATCGGGGCCGGATCTTTGCCAGTCGGTGAAAATCCCGCTGCCTGGAATCCGCCCATTGCCACTGCAAGCGGGATTGTCACGAGGATGTCGATCCCGCACGGCCAGCCAAAGCTTTAGCGGAACATAACACTTTAATCCGGCACTTGGACTATCGCAAACCTAGGGGATGCTGTGGCATGTGCTTCCATCTGCGAAAGGGAGAAGATAAAATAAAATAATTCCCGGCGGAGATGTTTTCATGCGATACCCAATTAAGATCCGGCACTTTACTGTCTACGGCCAATAGATAAGCTAAATATCGACGGTGAAGCAGGAGTCCAAAAAAGATAAATATCGGGGGTATATCGCACTGCAGGTTGGAAGTTTACGGGCTGCAGTGGATGCTTTTGGTTACATACCTTGTGGAGAGAGAGAGTTCATAACTTGGTCATCCCGATTCTTGGTGCAAAGTATATAGTAGTAGTAATAAATTTCTCGGCCCGGGCGAGAATTTACCGAGTGAGGGAGGCAAGGCGTTTCCTTTAGAGAGAGGCGGTAAAGCTAGATTGGCTGTGATTTGGCTCTCCAGAGCTTGTGAAATTCCTGTGCCTTTCCCTTAATTATAGTCGGTCTTGGTGCTTGATGCATCCTGCTATCCGCTCTTCCTCCGGGTAGCCGGTGCTGTCAAGGTACTTTCTTTTGCGTTTTCCTGCTGTTAGAAAGGCTTGCTTGCTTTATTTTCGCACGCTTTCATTTCTTTCCATGATCCTTGAGATTCATTGTTGATATGATACCAATTTAAATAGCTAGTTTATATTATGGGTAACACAAGACTTGGCGCATACAAAAAGAACCCCCCCAAACACGTCTACTTGAGCTCCAACATTATACATATCCCAATCTGCTGCACTATTGGTTGGTTACCATATCCAGGTATCGCCCGACCAAACGCACCTCCGATAACTAGCAGTGGGCTGGCCCTTAATCTGCGTCTAAGTACGACTTAAGAGGATAACTGAGTCGAAGAATAGCCACATTATGGGGTATTTGAGTGAGTTTGAACCCCATACATAGTCAAAGCAGTCTACCTTAGAAAGAACGGATGAGCCTAGTCAGAGAAGGAAGGAAGGGGGATGAAAAATCCTCAGGCACCATACACGCCCTGCATCGTTGGAACTGCTGTGTTCTGACTTCCTGAACTCCGGTCCTGGTATGATAAAATGAAAAACTATGATATTATGATGGATCCAATTTGATAAGTTACTTGGATCGCTCTAAAGGCATTTTTTAGGTGCATAAATTATTACCCAAGTCACCGGATCAGGGGCTGCATTCCCTTTTGCTTTTTTGGCGCCTGGACGATGGATTATGCGGGGGAGACTCGCTAAATTCATTGGCCGGGGAGACACTACGAACCCTAACTCACCTATAACTACTGGATTACAAGCAAAAGCTTTAACCTTCCACTCTAGAGGAAAAGAAGAAAACTAAGGATAGGCCGAAAGCTCTATGCGCCGCACACCAGGCAGGTGCTCTCAGCCTATCCTGCGAGCAATAGGAAGCAATCTAGAGTGGACAATCTGTGTGGTCAAACGTCCGCATTATATATAGTACCAGTAGACCATAACTCATAGCTTGTGGAGATATAAGAAACTGTTCTAGCTAAGAGTATGTACGTGCAAGGGAGACCGTTCAGCAAACGTGATATGATGCCTTCGTGAAGCTTGGCCATTTGCGCCCTTTCCTTATCCTCATAGATATTCACTCGATTCAACATTCCACTCTATTATTCCTGTCTTGGCGCTATTTACCTCGGCTAGCTACTGTTACGGGTAAACACCGCAATTCACCCCGCGATGCTGTGGTGCCCCCGGAGGGTCATGCGACTATGCGACTACATATCGTTCCTTAGCAACAACCTCATCCCCCCCAATCTCATTACACCTTCCTTCCACTCATCAATTGGGAAACTCTTCCGCTCTCAAAAGAGACAAGATTCAAGCGTCCGAAAATGATTTCACTTAAAGCCAAAAGCGTCCTCATAACCGGCGGCTCTAGGGGCCTTGGGGCTGCGACAGCCCACGCCTTCGCAAACGAAGGCGCAAACATCTTGGTAAACTATGTCAGCGACGAGGCCAGCGCTGCAAATGTGGTGGCAGAGATATCAGGCAAGTACGGGGTCAAGGCGGATGCCGTGCGGGGCGACGTTGGCGTCGAAGAGAACTGCGTGAGGATCGTGAAGAAGTGCATTGCACTGTTCGGGGGTGTGGACGTTATTGTTTCCAACGCTGTTTGCTCAATGATACCCTGGCGAAGGTTCAGAGTGGATTGGCGCTAATTGGAAATGCCAACAGGGCTGGACGAGAGTTAGTGATTTCGGAGATTTGAACGCGTTGAGTGAGGCTGAGTGGGATAAAGTTACTATCTCGTCCTACGATTTTTGGTTCTCGAAAGGGTTTCTGATAAGGTACGATAGTGCTGGGCGATAAACGTAAAAGCGAATCTCCACCTGCTCCGCGCCGCCTCAGAATCTTTCAATGCAAACCCGGACGGCGGTTCATTCCTGATCTCATCCTCCGCCGCCGCAATCACTCCTGGTGGTAGTGCAATGGCGTACTCGGTCACTAAAGCCGCCGGTTTACACCTTATGCGGTGTCTTGCGCACACTCAGGGGCCAAAGATCAGAGTTAATGCAGTACTTCCGGGCTTGTTGTTGACGGATTGGGGGAACAGGATGGGGGCAGAGAGGATCGAGAAAATGAAGGAGATGGCGGCTCTGAAAGATTATGTGGGATTCTCTTTCATTCTCTTTCATTCCTCTTCTATTCATAGTTCTCCGGGAGGACGATAGCTGACGCGGGGCGGGGTTTTTTTTTGTTGGCAGCCGACTGTGGAGGAATGCGCGAACGCATTTGTGCTCATGGCTAAGAGTAAGACTATGACGGGGGCTAGCCTGAAGATTGGTAAGTAAAGAGTATCATGTGTGACAACGTGAGGGACGAATAGAAGTTAATTCTAGGGCAGATGCGGGGCTTGTACCTTAGGCTTAGAGGGGGATATAGAAGTAGGCCTTTTTCTTCATCATTGATCTCGTTAGAAACAGTGCAGAAGAGGATCTACAATGAGTCAGGCTTTCAACGATTTGAATGATTCCTAGTGATCTTTGGTGTTCCCACATTAGAAGTAGGGTTTCCCGAGAAGCTTCGTCTTGCTCCCACCAACTCCCCTAGTTTTGGAAAACACCTGCACCTGAAATGTAATCAAATACTATCCCATAGTTCTTCGGGTGCGCACAAGAGATCTGGTTAAGAAAATGACGGGATCTAGGAGGTCCTTTTCCTTAATCGGGAATAGATTAATGGCATTCGGAGAGTATCCTTCCTTAACTAGAAATGAATTCCTTGGCATTCCAAACCGAGACATATTCCACCGAACCTTTGTGCGCAGCGACGGACTAAGGGATACTTGGAGATCGGCTGGCCTAAGCTCTCATGAAGGCAGATACCACTATGATATCTGTGGGGGTTTCACGCGTGGGCAGTGTTTTTGTGGACAGGTTATAGGCTAGCCCCAGCCAGGCGGTCCAATCTCGGAGTGATTAGGCGAAGAGGGGGCAGAGAAGGTATGATAACAGCACTAGCGTGGGGCGAGAGGAATTCCAACGGCCACTCAAAAATCCCGCAAACATTTTGTCGAGGTTAATTATGGGCCATTGAGCTTGAGCAGTTGTTGCAACCCCTCGATTGCGGCTCAACTTCTAGCGGCCGACAAGAGTACTCGTATGATAATTGCCTGATGTTTGTGAAAAGCGACTGCTATTGCATATGAGCAATATCTTGAGGCTCCGGGAAATTTTTTGCCCACACGCAGTAGTCTAGCAGTATTTTTTACAAACGTCAGGCAATTAGAGTGACGGCTCCCCGCTCAAGAATGAAAGTTGGAAGTTGGAAGTTGGAACTCTTCGAATATTTGAGAGGGAAGAAAACTTCACCACAGCAAGAAGTTTGTGCCATTGTGTATTCGTTGCTCTTCTTTTCAGGCGTTGCCTCGGGCATGGCTGCCAAGGCCTAGGACCTCTGACTTGTAACTTTGATTTATGCACGGGGGCGCCGTCACTCTAATTACGAGTAGAGCAAAAGCAATAGCTAGGTGGGATACCGTACTCGGGGGTGTCGGCAAATGTTGGAGAAGATAAACCTATCTCCCGACACTTTGAACCTTCAGGCAGCAGTTTTCGGTAGGAGGGGAGGATTCAGGACAGTTCATTGGTGATTGCGTAATAATGGTACAAGTATCCCTTGGGTCGTCTGAGACAGCAAAATTCGCGATCAGCACGCTAACCAAGTCTGGAATTAGTCAGTAGCTAGCCATTTCAGGTTGGGAACCTCGCTTTTCATAGCCAGAGTGACCCAGCATGCAAACGACCATTATTAGCCAACAAATCACAGTCCTCGAGTGACCTCCAAAAACATGATTAGGGTGCTGGTCGCGAGTTTTACACTCTTCGACAGCCCAAGGGATAGCGGGGAAAAGGTTTCTAATGCTTAATTGGCATTCTTGGGCTAGCGAAGCTATCATCACTCTTCCACGGACAGGAAGTCAACCCCAATACCGGTACCGGAAATCAGGATATAATTTCGTGCTGGTACTAACAGTGGCGCCGGTGCACACCCGAGAGAAACCAGTAACCCGAGCCGCAGAGATCTAGGTTCTACCTTAGGTCGGGCCTTATGATACTGCGCAGTATTTTAACAAAAGCGCTGCTGCCGCCCTCTCGAGATAACTTAGGTAATATGAGCCAATGATTGGCGAGAGGCCTATAGCTCCCTGTATGGCCCTCGCAGATAGAGTCCTCCCTCGATGGCGGCCTCGAAAAACTGGTCTGGTTATCCAATTCACTGCCCGGGAAGGTGCTAATTCAACACGCATATGCAATGTACTTGCAGTCTGGCTCGGTGAAGTCCTTTCTTCCTGCCTTCTAAAGTGTGCCCCGGAGTTGATATTACCAGGTTACATTACAAACCTATACCGGTACTCTACGCGGTTTAGCTGAGATTATTCACGATAGACAAAGCATATTTTGATAAGAATAGGAGTAAAAAAATGCCCAGGGACGGGGTATAGTGAAGGGAAGTGAGCAAGAATAATAACCCTAGGAATGGAGCTATCATACAATATATCTTTGTGTTATCGTTGGTAAAGATTCATACAGTCCTGCCTGGGCACTTTTCCAAAGCGGTGCAGAATGTGCGATTGTTTCGCAAAATCAGAGTTGGGTTTTGGCTCCTCACTCGGGCCCTTTTTCTTGCCCCAGGTGCTCTCGGGGGTCATTAAAAACAGGAAAGCATAACCTTTGAACTGTATGTGATCAGCAGAAATAGTTTCAGGTTTTTGTAATGACTCCCCGAGTATAACCGGATCGTATATGCATGACGTTGCTTCGGAAATATTGGGACTGCACGGACGTGTGAGGCTCTGCTCGAGCAAGTTGGTCACATGGTGGTCGACGGAGGGATTCGTGTATTTTCGGGTGGGAGAAATGGGCTGGTGTAGTCTGCCCGCGTGATTCTTAGGATGTCGCCCCTGTTCATTTCGTCATGAAAACCCATTCCCACACGCAGGCCACAACTCAAATCCACAATTTTCGGAGATTCTGTGGCTTCCAGAACAAATGATTCAGGATTTTGTTTATTTCCTTGTCATGTGGAAGAAGAGGGTGACAGGCGCATAACGAAGCTCGATCTTCTCGACTGTTCTCTGCATTAGGTGCGTCCAGCCCCGGGGTTGGCTGGTTGCCGGAAGTTTTCGAGCCGAAAGGCGTTGGTGGAATGCCTTTTTGCATGCGGAACTGACAGATCATTTGAAAACTCGGCATCGAAAAAACCCTTTTCAGAAAATACCGAGGCCTACCGTAATGCCTCTTGTTGGATGCTTTATTCTTGAGGCTCGACAGGCGCGCCAGCCAAAAGTTTCAGTGGTGAAGGAACCACGGGTCCTTAGGGCCGGGGGGTTGCGAGGGTATCGTAGATTTTGATGTGTTTTCTTTGAGGTTATGTTAACAGAACCAGGTTCCGTAGTTCTGCAATCTGATCACTTGTTGTCTATTTTCCCTGGAGTCATAAGGTTTCGACATATCCGGGGTGGGTCTAGTGGCCCAGCACTCCTCTAGAGTTGTTTTGGCAAAATGAAGGTAACCAAACGTGGATGTCTGTAAAATGTTGAAAATAAACACTAATTCTTGGACCACCGGATACTTAGTGAAACCTGATAGTAGGCGGGGGATCCCGCAACGATACGAATCAAGAGGTCACTACTGTACTTTCTTTACCCTTTTTTTTAGTCTCGAAATTAGTGCACTTGGCGCTGTGCGTAGAAATTTCTTTTCGGCCTAGATCCCCCCCCCCCGCAAGTGCGCACCGCACACACGCACTGGTCACCTGGTGGTATACACGTACGAGTGATCTTACATGAGCCCTGTCTGGTTGCGCGAGCCGCATTGGAATTGTCGACAAAACCTCTAGTTTCTCCCGCCCTCATCATTTAACCATCTCCTTCCACCAAACTTCCGGGTGCAAAGAAACGAAAAATAAGAGAGGAAACAGAAGGAAGGGATCTGGAAAAAAATAATAAAAAAATAGGCTGCTACCTCCCACCGACCGGTCCACCCTATTCGACGAGCGGAGATCTATTGGCCGTTACTCCTACCAAATAAGTCTGATAGTGCTCTACTCGGCGAGGCAAAGGGCATAGAAGGGCACAAAAAAAAAAAGCTGAAATCGCCTGAAATACGAGTGAACATTTTCGAAATTTATCCGTGAAGAAGGTGGAGGGTTGCCCTGGCGCCGGGACAGACTATTCTGGTGTCGGAACAATTTGTTGGAAGTGGGTAGGGCAGAACGATTCCTTTTGGACGGGATCTTGGTACCGGTACTTGCCTTCTTTTTCACTTCCATTTTTGCCTCGCGGTTGGCGGGGGCACATAACTTATTAGAGTGCTTACGGGGATTTTGTGCTATTACTTCACAGGGCTTATATTTGTGGCTGAGACTTTCTGCCGGGCGTAGTTGTGGTTGGAGGACCGTGCTGGTACTATTTCTCCCGAAGCGGTTCCCCGATTGTAACTTTTGAGTCGGTCTGGGGATTACTCTATTTGGGGTATTGACGGATTGCAAAATAATAGATTATCAAAAGTAGGTACGACTTAGCAGTTCTCACGTTGTCTATGCATTTCTCCGTTCCCTTACATCCGGTTGCGTATCATTCCGGAGAGCATACATCTCCTTCCATGGTGAATGTGAAGAAAACTCAACGGGGGTTTTTTACATGGGGTACTTTGGGACCTCCGGGATAGTATCTGCGAGTACTGCTCACAGGCCTGGGGTACTTCGTGATACTAGCTACTGGCGGTGCTGACGGGGAGCTAGAATTTAGTTTAGCGGGGACTTGTAGGGGCGAAAGAAGCAACTATTCAGGTAACTTACCATCTACATTTATGCTCCACTTTCTCGTCTACCATTGCCTATGTTTTTTTTTTAGCAGCACGATATACCACCACTCCCCCCCGGGATCCTTTTTTTGGCAAACATATAGCTAACTGGAACTTGTGGTCAGGCGCCGGAGGTGGGAGACGGCACGTCTCTCAGGCTGCTAGATGGTTTATACTAGTTGTGCGCGGATACTGGCCGGGGTCTGGATTTATATTGTGCCTGCCTGCTTTCTTTCCCACCTAAGATGTGAGTACCTTTCCAGACTGGCTTAAGTGAGAGGCAAGCGTTCTATGTGTTGCGGCGGCCAAATGCAGGCCAAAGAATGGAGTGTTATGACCGTTGAGCGGGGGCACATTTTGCTTCTTAGCTGCGAGAGGGAGGCGGATGTAGTCAGGGTAAGGAGGAAGAGATAACTAGGAGTGATTTTATAAGAGGAGAGGTCATAGGGTGTTTAGGAGCAGCTTCTAAGAGGTTCACGGCTCAGGCTTCTGGGTTGGAACTTCAGAAAGCAGATTACTAGAGTGGTTGTAGCAAAAATATTTATCTTACGACTTCTGATTTTTGCCGCTTTCGCAATAGCTACTCCTCCGAACAAGAGCGCAACACAGGTTTCCCTCACTTCGTGGGCGTTTGCGAATGACGTTCTCTCTGGCTCGGTCAGGGTATAGGCCCTGATATTTCTTGTTTCTTCAGAGGGGGTGGATGCTCATGACTTTCTGCAGGTACAAAATATCGCATACCGGAAGGATGTAACAATTTTCTATGCTGTTGGGAGTACCTGGAGCGATAGTCAAACCATTTCCGCCGCCTGGTCTGCTCAGGGTACGGTCGGATATGAGACGTGGAATTTCTCGGGGAGAGCGATCGGCGCGACCCAGTTCTACATCGAGTATGCTGTTTGCGGAGAATCGTAGGTTTTAAAAATCGCAAATCGGGTCACTGGGGGCTTGATACTAACACCCGACGGAACAGCTACTATGACCCCGGAAATAACACTCATTACCGGATTCCTGTTACCACCGGCACAGAAACCTCTACTTCTGCTACGGCCCCCACTTCGGTTGGATCTGGTACCACAACGCCCACTACCGCGACTACCACTACACACCTTTGTACTGGATCTGTGGAACCAAGCGCCCCACCGGCAATTATCCCTTCCCGTATCCCATCTGAACCAATCCCTACTGTCCCATCTAGGTGCGGAAATTGGAATGGGCTAGACAACTGCGCTCGTGGTGTTTACACATTCCCCGCCTCTGCCGAGAAGCGACGTTGGCAGACCCCCCCGGAAGGCGGGAATGGTTACATTCACACATTCCAAGATTACCACGATCTCGTCGGGTATGCCGACATTCAATATGGTTCTAACCGAACCCGAGCTGTCGTTGTTGTCAATGCTGCTAGCCGTACAGGCGAGCGTTTAACATATTGGTTTAACGGCGCTAGCCAGTCGAGCAATACCTTCCAGGTTAATTCAGGTCTCACCGGGCAACTGGCTATAAGAATCACTGGATCGAACGGGAGCACCCTGGTTCTGGAGCCTCTCAACTTCATCTGGCAAAATGCTCCGTTAACAGCCGCGCAGAGTACTTTCTCGGATGGGCAAAAGGGCGGTATTGTCGAGTTGTTCGGATGGCCGTATGACGATATTGCGAAAGAGTGCGCCTTCCTTGGAAAGGCTGGATGGATGGGTGTTAAGATTTGGCCGCCAACCGAACACGTTTGGGGATCGCACTACTACGAGCCAGATAACCAGTTCCGACCGTGGTACCTCCTTTATCAGCCTGTCAGTTACAGACTTCACTCGCGCATGGGGACAAGGGCTCAACTGCGGGCCATGATCCAGACATGTCGCACTGCAGGTGTTCGCGTTTATGCAGACGCAGTTATTAACCACATGGTTGCTCAAGGAAATGGTAGGTTTACGTGCCCCCCGCGGGAGGGTTTAACTTCTCACTGTTGTTAGATATCCAAAACCATAGAGTTTCCAATTGCACTTTCTACTCCGGCCACAATGCCACAGACGGTTCTCCATACTTTACTTCCGGGTATGCTTCAGCCTAGCCCCAGCTCATTCCTGAAGTCCTACTAACCTGTTTAGCAACGCCTACCTTCTGAGCCCGTACACCGGCACTCGTCCCACCCTTGAGTTTCCTTCAGTCCCATATGGACCGACAGACTTTCACTGTGAAAAAATCTTGGACTCTTGGAACGACGGGCAAATTATTACAAAAGGGTGGCTTTTGGGCCTCACCGATCTGAATACCGAGAAGCCCTACGTGCAGGACAGGATAGCAACCTACCTTGTCGACCTTCTATCAATCGGTTTCACTGGCTTCCGTGTCGACGCCGCGAAGCATATTGGTCCCACATCTCTGGCGCAGATTCTTGGCCGCGTAAAGACTAAGATGGGAGGCGATATGCCTACGGATTGGACTACTTGGCTCGAGGTCATCATGGGCGGCGAATCTAGCCTCTTGGCATGTAGCGGGGGAGAGTGGTCATGGTACACCAATCTTGACAAACAACTCAAGGCTGCTGGTCTTTCCGACGCAGATGCTGCTAAGGTCAAGGTCTGGAGTTCGGATTATCCCAAGGAGATGCCCATCTGCCGCAGGTGGGTTATTCCGGCGTCCCGCTTTGCAGTTCAGAATGACGACCACGACCAACAAAGTCCTGTAATTACCCCCACCCCCCGCGGTCAATACTCTTTCTTATTCTGAGGCTATGGCTAATATTAGCTAGGGCTCCTCCTCCCGCGACATGGGCGATAAAGGCTCCGTCCTCATCAAAGACAAAGACGTCGCCAAACACCGCGGCTTCGAACTCAAACTCTTCTCCCGCAGCGACGCCGACTGGCACATCAAGCTCGTCCTCTCCTCGTACTCCTTCATGGACAACGGCGCCTTCGGATTCCCCGACGGGCTCTCTGACTGCTCCCTTTACACCGGGAACCAGACCATCTCTAGATGTCTTGGCATGCCTAAGGATACTGCTTATGTTGCTGACGCGTGCTCGTATACAATGGCGCCCGGAAAGTACACGCGTGTGCATAGGGATTTGCCGATTATTAATGCTATGAGGGCGTGGGTGGGGCTTGCGTCTACGAATGCGACGGCATTGGGGATTCCGGGATGTTAGGGTTGGTTTTGGGTTGGTAGCAGGGGGGGGGAGGGGGAGAGTGATGAGGTGTGAGAAAATTGGGGACGGGGTTGTCTTGAGCCGTCGGCGTTTTATCAAGGAGGAAAAAAATGGATGCCTTGTTTTTCTTTTAAAATCTTCATATTATTTCATAATTTGGACTTTGTGATGCTTGTGCGGTAAACATTTCGTAGAATTCTCCTCTCTGGAGGTCAATACATTGAGTGATGCTATTTTGGATACCAAGTGAGCCGCGCCATAACCATCCACAAGTATATTTGCTAGGAAATAGCTCCCTACTTAACTACTAAGAAGAACGAAACCTACGGTAATCTAGACTAGATGTCCTTTTCGCCAGAAAAAAGCCCGTTTACCCACCTTACGATAACCCATCATGCAGATGTGCGCGGAGCCCCATGTATCCCCAGGGAGTTGATACCCAGCGGACCGTTCCCCCCCTCTCTCACCACCGGGGGCACGCACTTACCGGCGCTCACCGTATCATATGGAGCTCTACTTCTGAACGTATATGATATAACCGCCGCCTCTATCGCTCGTTAGCAGCCCGGGACCACATCACATGAAACGGCGGATATCATTCAACCCCTCCATCCAGAGCACCGGAAATGACACGAATTGTATCCTTCTCGAAGGTGACGAGGGAGTTTAATGCACCGCACGAATATAAGTTGGTATTTCGGAAACTTGGTACGGTGCTGTTGTGTACATCACTCGCTCACTCACTCACTCACCCATGAGTGGACAAAACAACAACCTCTCATCATCCATCTTCTCCATACACATTTAAGAATCTTCCCTCCCCGCTTCATCGAAAACTAGGGATTCATATTTGTGGGGGATTTCTTTCCTTCTTTTATCCTGACTTTCGGAGAAACGTGCTTTCTCCTTTTTTTCCCGGTCGGGTATATACTAGTCAGTCTGTGAATGTCTGGTAGGCGAACTCCTGACGGCGAGTTGGACTCGGCTCGCCCGCCTATCTATCTGATGGGTGGACGGGAATTGTTCCTCTTGCGCGGGGGGAAGTCTCGTGCCCGGATTGGGGGTGTGGTGGCGGTGGGGGAGAGGGTGGGTTTTGGGGGGTTGCGCTGGGGCTTGGGTGTATAAGTGTAAGTAATTCCTGTGCAGTATAGTGCGATAGATGATGGCGACTGTTCTACTGGTTGGGGATGGGATGGGAGTTTTGGGGCGGGGAAAACGGATTGTCGTGAATGGGGAGTGTGCAATGTGGCTTTGGTTTATCGTTAAATAACTTGTATTGGTCTATGTATGGTGGAGTATCGCGCTTGCTTTACTTGCTTGGAGTGGTGGGTGGGGGAGAAAACTAGTGATTGGATTAAGCTGGACTAGATTGGATCTTGACTAGACTAAGCTAGGGTAAAGTGGTATCATAGGTGAAGCCCCGCGGCTGGCCCAGCGGGGGAATGGGTGGAGATAGTAGGGGGTGGTAAGAAATACCTTTAGAGGAAGGAAGAAAGGGAAAAGAAAGAGAAGGGGAAGGATATATTCACGCTAGCCCATAGAAACACTCCCGCTTATTAATGAAGACAAACCGAATTAGAAAGAACATGAAATGATACAAAGAAACCACCCACTCCTACCGCCTCCCAGTACTCTTCCTTCTCCTTCTCCTTCCCCCACCAAGCGGAACCCCACCCCTCCGCTCATCGTCGCTATCTCCGCCGGCCACTGTCGTCGGACTCGTCACCCTGATCTCCGGATTCGGCATGGGCATCTCCGTCCTATAGTACGGGTGTTCCTCATGATATAGCGGTCGTGCAGGCTTCGGCGGCAACTGCGGTGGCTCCTGCACCTGTATTTCAGGTATCATAGACTGATACGTCGCCCTCGTCTCAGCGGTGGGTGATTGCGGGATATGCTGACGGTGGTCGGGCATGACGACTCGGAAGGCCGGATGCGTGTCGTGTGGGGAGATCTGGGGTGGTGGGGAGGAGGTCCAGTCTGCTCTTGCGTGGTCGATTTCGGCGCTTAGTTCGGCGATGTCTTGCGGAGGGGTGGAGGGTTTGAGCCTTGCGGGGGGGAACTGGGGGGCGGTTTCTTTGCCGGGGAGCTTTGGCCTAAGGGATTCCTCGGCGGATGCGGTATTGGCTTTATCAATCCTCACGAGCTTGGAAGCGCACTCGCGCACCAGGTTGCTAGTTTCGCGCTGGCCAAGGTATCGGCGGGTGCCCGTGCTGACTTCCGTTAGCCGGTTCCATTCGTTCATGGCAAACTCGCCGACGCCAACTTCCACATTGAATCGGTAGTAGTCCTCCCTCGGCACACCCATTTTTGCTAGTCCTGGACGCCCACCGTCTTCGCCGTCGATGAGGATCCTATGTACGCGCTCGCAGTCGTCCACCTTAGAGTAGAGCCGCTTCCGCGCCTCCGTGAAGCCTTCAAAGGGCGTGGATATTAGGCCCTCCCACCAGGGCGCCTTTTCCTGGGCGAGGGATACAGTGCTATGGTTGCTGTGGTGGTGATGCCGTTCACTGCGGCTGCTTCGATGACGGCCTGGTGATTGGGCGGGCGATTCATGACGTTTGCCCGTGCCGATGGAAACGAATACGGAGATTTCGTCGCCGGGGAATTCGTTGTTTCGTGCTTCTTCTAGGGCTTGCGCGGCCGGGTTGTATATCCCGCTGCCCTCGTCCAGAAAGGTGTTCTGTTCGATCGTGATTGGTTTGAAAGCGTATTCAATAGCCGATGTTGCTCTACCGGCCTGCCAGATTGTACAATTATACGACGGAACGCTCTCGGCCGCCGAAGGATAAGTGCGTAATAATACTGGTGGCGTGGTCGACCCTGGCGATGTGCCCTGATAAATAGCGGTGACGAATGTTCGGCATCTTCCGGGTCGGTTGTCAAATAGGGGCGCTTCAGGATTGCCCGCTTTCCGAGTTCCGCTCGATCCCCGTCGGCCGCGGGTTTGGTCACGATCAAGTGAAGAGGCACGGCGGCGGATGGGAGATATCCGATCCGCCCATGAGTCAGACCTTTTGTGTGTCATGGCTGGAGGACTCGTGGGAGGCGGGGAATGCGGAACAATTCTATCCGTATCGAATTTGGTGCCTGGAGGAAAAAACAAGTTATTAGTAAGCAGTCAATTCTATAAATAGCGCTGATTGAACGGACTTACTCTCTCGGACGCAGTGACGGATGGCTTCCTCTAGACGACTGGATTTGAACAAGGTCTTCCCATAAGGCACTCCTAAAACCGTCTTGTCCGTGATAAAAACATAGCGCGTCAACTGCACGTAGTAATCCTTGCAGCTCTCAACATCCATTCTCATCCTCCCTAGCATCAAGGCGATCAACCCTCCAGTTCCAGTGCCTCCAATCAAATCAAAATAGTCGCACGGCCGAGGGAGATCGGCAGGGGTTCTGGGTCCTTTCCCATCATGAGTCTGGACATATATCTGGTGCATCAACTCTTGTAGGATAACGAGTGTGGAATAGCCTCTGATTCCGCCGCCATCTGTAAAAGAAGGAAAAAAAACGAATCCAATATTAGTATACGGTAGCGCTTTTATAGGGAATCTAGAGGTGCATACCCAGAGATAAGATTCTGAGCTGTCGCTTCTTTTTCGGTGCTCTCCTGGCTTTCTGTTTTTCCTTCTCCCGTCTCCGCTCACCCACGGATGACCCCTCCGAATCTAACCTTCCAGCATCAGAGTCGCCTTCGAGTTCAGCGACCTGGTGGGTCTCCTTGGTGATGGGCGAGTAAATGTAGTCGCTTGAGTGTGATGGGCCTGTCTCTTTGGGTGGTAGTGGTGGCGGCACCATCTGCGACGATTTACGTGGACGCGTGTAAGTTCCCGTTGCAGGATCATAGATCAGACCGCGACTGCCCCTTCGGGCGGCTTCGTTCGGAGAGCTCATGAGCTAGATGTTGGTCGTAATGTTGTACCGTAATAGTCGATGGAGAGGTGGGGTTCTTTCTTCTTCGCGCAAGCTGCGAGGAGGAAGATGGTGATGAGGGGGTGCGGGAGGGGCAAAGAAGTAAGAGGAGTGAATGATGGGTGGGAGAGGAACGGGGGAAGAAATACGATAGAGGGAGAGCCCCAAGACTTTCCCAGTTTATTACATTAGTTGGGTGGTAGGATAGCTATTCGAGTACAGTAGGGTACGGTAACACAGAAGCATCCCGGCGGGGAAGTCTACCATATCCATGCTAATTCTAGACATGAGATTTTATATGGCGTGGCTGAGCCCCCCTCCTTGCTTCCGGTCGGCTAGATACGTCATGCACAGTGCCACCCACAGGGAAGCCAATCTTTCTCTCAGCGCTCACCCTTGCCCGACAGACTTTCTCTCCTCCGTCCTCAACTCCAGGCTCTCACTGAGCACTCTCCTATGATCCCCGGGGATAACGGGATAAGGCCAAACATCCTCCCCTGCTCTATCCATCCATTTACCGTATCCCAGGGGGTGTTTCAACGCTCGACAACTCTAATCCATTGACCCCAGGAATCAGCGAAAGCCCCAATCAAAGGCACCGTCATAAGGAACCAATCATCAACTGACACTTGCGACACCCACGCCAAGACTCCATATTGGATTTTGCTGCAAACCAATTATTACCTGGTATCGTGGGCGAATATGCTCCATCTGAAAACTTGGGGCCAGCTTGTCTGCCTCACTAGAAGCTCGGTACCACATCCTGCGCGGGTATCGGACCCGATAGACCACTGGGTGGTCAAGTGCGAAGTTCCGGTACCCGCGGTTGCCATCCGATGTTGGCCTTACCAGAGCTGGGGCTCAGCCTCCGACTGTCGCACAAAAACAGCACGCGCACTACAAGTACCGCAGTCTGCCTGAGGATTTTCAATCTCAGGGGTAAGCATACGGTACCGTACCGTACTGAACAGGCCATCGCCCGGGTACTGGCATGCGCGGTGTGGGCCAAGCTACGGTACCGTTCCCCGGATTTTGTGATTCACTGATTGACAGGGGCGATGGAGTGTTTGTCAAGGCTTGCTTTGGGATGTGTTGGGTTGAACAGGGGGGGGGCTATTGAACGGCCTCGCACAGCATAAAAAATCTACCTGAGGGGCCCTGCGCGCGGCGGCAGAGTCTTGATTGGGGGTTTGGTTTTAGGGTAGGCGAATGGGAAGGAGGCTAGTCAAGCTCGAGGGGTTTGTCGAAGCTTCTTTTCCTCAGCATTCGCTGTATCTGAGCAAATTAAAAATATTGTCGTATGGATGGATCACAATCGGTGGTTTGGCGGAAGCGCCACAATCGCGTCAGAGTTCCTTTTGCGATTCCTGTCCCAGTGCTGAGTAGAATAGAAACTTAAGTATCGTAACTAACAGGCTTGCATAGTAACTTACAAGTACTGTACAGTCAGTACTGCGTGGCGTTCTAGCTAAATTATGGCTGACGGGCACTGCATAAGATTACCGTGACATCAGCAACGGCGACAGTGATGTACCGAATATTATGTCATGATAGGAACTTGTCTTTCTGGTATGGTTGTAGATTAGATTTGATGGACTACAATATTACACTCACTAGCAGACGAGCTGCTCAGCAAGAGTGAGAACACACAAGTAGAACTATTATGTCATACTTGAGTTCGGTATGGTAATTTAACCGAACCTGAAGTTCTAGCCCAACGTTAGAGGAGAAAAAAAATAAGCTCCGAATACTTTCAGAACATGATAGGCAGCCTTACCCGCTATGGGTGCTTACCGGAGGTTTATTTGATCAGCGGGGGAGGGACTGCACGCTTGAGCTGACAGTTAGAATTATCACTTTTACTTGGGTTTTGTGAAGCTTGACGGCCGCGGGGCGGGGCAGGGCGATAGAGGTGTTTTGAGGCTGCTGCGCCCTGGATGTATCGTAGAGAGATTATGACCCCTGGCTCAGGTCAGCAGTAGCTCTTGGGCGTTCTGGGAGAAATATTATCATGATGTGCTGTACAAGTACATGTACAGTACTTGGTAATACTTTACACCGGATTGGCTTGGGTGGAGGAATTGACTTCTCACCGGCTAAATCCAACCAGGAAAGTTCAGATTAGGGCGGAAACTCATGGCAACCAATGCAGCTTATCTACCTATCTTTTGTATCATATAATATGCCACACGGTCGTATGATGCCTTAGTTTCGCGGACTTCAATAATTTTGGTGCCCTATCGCCCATATGAAGTTCCGTGACTAGAGAATGCTTTCGCCCTGGAACCCGACTCGATTTTGGCTATCCGTGATAGCGAGGTGCGACTGTACGGTATAGTACACCTGCTGGTCTGGTCATTTCTCGTACCGTAGAAACTCGAATAATTGAACCATGTAACTTACTATGTAGTTAAGCTTTCCTCTCTGTTAGTAGGGTCAGAAGCTTTCTTCTTTCTTTTTTTCTGTCACGAAAGGGGGAAAGGGGCAGTGTTTTTCCTATCTTTTTTGCCACCTTCCCCGAGAAGGAAATTTTGGACTTCATAGCACACGATTCAATTGTTGGGGTTTTTACGGTGGCATAGAGAGTCCTAAGTACCTTAATGAAGGACCGTAAAAACTCGAAAAAGTCGGTGTGCAGCCAAAGCCATCATGAAAGGATTACGGCCAATCCCGGGGTAAAACATGTGGCTAGGGTTCATTGTGCTGGCCAATTAGAGTTCGTGCGACAATCTGTGGTCCTGCATACCGATATTTTCAAGTTTTCACGGTAGCCAGTCTCTCCCCAGAAGACTTTTGACTTTTGTTGCTCTTAAATTCAACTATGATACTCGTAATTCCCTGGCGTTTGTAAAAGCGACTGCTATTGCATATGAGTGAAAAATTCCCCGGAGCCTTAAGATTTGTCCTTATGCGATAGCGGTCTGTTTCACAAACGTTAGGAAATTACGAGTAACTACAATAGCTGGGGACGACTGTCAATGACGTGTGGGAGGCCTTTTAACATCAAAGGCCAAATCCCTGTCGGAGGAAAATTTCCACAACCAGCGACATGCGTTAGAGTGACGGCGCCCAGCTCCGAAGGAAGAGTTAGAAGTTGGAAGTTGGAGCTCTTGGGAAATATTTGAGAGGGAAAGAAAACACCCCGCTACAGGAGGTTTATGTCCTTGCGTATTTCTTACATTTTCCCCAGCGTTGCCCCTGGCACGGGGCCGAGGTTTGGGATTTCTGACTTCTAGTTCAACATTTGTTTATGCACGGGGGAGCCGTCACCCTATTTACACTACTCGCGGACAGGAGTTGGAGTTGGGCACCCACAAGGCGCACTGATCCCTAGCCAATAAATGGGCTTCTCCAGGGTGCCTATGATAGTACTCGGGCATGGATGCAAAATCGGAAAAAATGGTTAGCAAGATCTCGTGGGGAATGGAGTGAAGCCGTTTGGAACAAAAAGAGGGGCTAGAAGACATAAGAAAATCTGATGATATTTTGAAGTGTCAATGGCTTAGAGTGCACATCTACCATCCACGATGCTAGGTCCTTTTTCTGTTTCCTATGGTATTACAAGTATCATACCCAGTTTTAATGCAACCTCCACTCTGGAAACAGGGTTTTAAGATGTCCTGCAAAGTGATATCGTAGTTGGTTTGGCAGTATCTCCGTTCACCTCAATCGGGAGCTCCCCATCGGAGCTTGTTCCTGGTTTCTCCTACCGCCACTTCTAACTTACTCAGTAGTCCACAGTCTCCAGGCTGCCTCCTGCCTACTCAATTCACAGTGAGTTGTGCTGATTACTGATTAAAGTTAATAAGATTTCTCATTAAGTCTAACCAATTCCATTTTTCTAGAGAAATCTGCATTATTTATAGTGTACTAGGAACCACCACAGTGGTCTCTACCCTGGATTCTCTATCGCCTCTCCACCCTCTTGTTCCTAAGCACGCGTGGCCAACTCTCAATCCATCAATTTACAGGATATGCAGAATTGTGTTCTCCATCAGTGCCACGGTTGAAGGGCTCTTGGATTTGTTCGTTCACCTGGCAAGAACTTGAACTGCGAATTCTTGTTCACAAAGGGATTCACTTTCGCGATCAGATGATCTTGAAACAGTTTTTGGTAAATTTATGATAAGGGTGTTGGAGTCACATGCATTCTTTATAGACTTAGGGCTGGGCAACTCCCCACTGTAGTCAATTATCCCAGTACAGCTACTCCTGAGGGAATACACAATTGACACATTGCGCCATTGACAACAGATGTCATTGGCATTGACAAGATGGGATTCTCTGTTGTTGGCTATTTCAGTCGTAAACCTGGAACTTGGAAGATATCGGGAGGGTCAACTCGGTGACCATTTCTAATGAAGATTGAAAGATCGTAGTAAGATTCTTGGTGTCCACCTTGCGGGGTGTCTTTCCTGGGACTGACCACATACTCTGGCTGTGTACCGGTAGAACTTACCCGTAGTGAGGTGCCTTATTTACAAGGAATTTTTTCATTCTGCGGAACAAATTCCAGGACAACTGGGTGAGATGTATCTTTGCTCTAGCCTATAGCATTGTCATTGAAATTACGAAGGCAGGGGATCCCAATAAGACTGTCATTTCGCTCATCGAGAAAAACAACATCTATGGTTGCTATATCAAGCGTGCGGAAATTAGAATGTCTACGGACAAGAGGGTTTCAATTTTTGTTACATTGGGGAGTGTACTTTATATACTACAGAGTTCCGGACCTATGCCACTTGGGTTCCGCCACTGCCATGAGACAGGTTCAGCATCTAGATACAACCAGTTGGGGGGGGGAAGGATAAAATCAAGGCATTTTACTACCTGCTCTGGTTTGGCGATGAGTAGGTTCCCCTCATCACCCGCCGTAGCATAGGTCTCTGATAGTGGATGTGGAGAGGCTACATGACAGCCAATTCCAGATCCTGAACATCCTGTTGAGATCAATGGCATGGCTTTTGTTGAGCTAGCTTGGGATACTTTCTACATGCCAATGGATTTTGTACTAGGTATGGTTCAGTGGAAAGATATCGTGAAAGAAATCTTCCCAATGGCATTCGGCGATGCTCTCAACATCAGCAAAAAAAGCTTTTTCTCCGGACGGACAGAGCCCGCATCCGGACGAATAGCGTCCACTCTTTGTGTCCTGTCCTCCGGGATCTCCCGTGCCTTCTTTGCCTTTCATCTCTCGCGTCTGGTGCACCCGGACGCCCCACTTTCCCTCTACAGCGTCCGACGCGCTTGTTGCGGCCTCACCCCCTCCTAGTGCCTCCCCCTTGTATCCGCTCCCTTAACCTTTCATCTACTGGCCTCCTGCCTACTCCTTGCGGTTGTGCGCGTCCAGCGGCCATCTCTGCTACCCTCCCATTTCTGGCGACCTGGATCTGTCGGCTTCTATCTGCTTCCGTCCACTGCCATCCTACATCGCTTTTTTCTTAGTCTGCACCCTACGGTCACTTCCATAATTCCCTTACTGTTCAAAAGACGCCCGGCGTGGCCGCCATGCAGACCCCTACTTTGGTTGGCTTCCCTCCCCACAGGAGAGCATAGTTTCGCATTAATCATCGGCAGAACTCAGGCGGCCGAGTTGAAGCCAGACACTTTATACGGGAATCTCTCCATTAAGTTGCCGGCTTTAACTTGGCCGCCTATTCAATTCAATTTATTTAAAACATTCCCTTAAACGCCCAAGGATCATGTAGTAGTTCTGCGGCCGAGTGGAAGCCGGACACTCAATATAGGCACTGCCACCATAAGTGTACAGCTTCAACTTGGCCGTATATTCATACGGAACAATTCATCCTATTTAAAACATTCCCTTCAATGTCCGCGAATCATGTATTACGCCCGCGGCCGAGTTGAAGCCGGACACTCAATATGGGAACTGCTACCTTAAGTGTCCAGCTTCAACCCGGCCGGATATTTGTGTGAAACAATTCAACCTATTTAAAACAATGCCTTAAACGCCCACGGATCGTGTAGTCCTCCCCCGGCCGAGTTGAAGCCGGACACTGAATATGGGCACTGCCACCTTAAGCGTACGGCTTCAACTCGGCCGTATATTCATGCAGAACAATTCAACCTATTTAAAACATTCCCTTAAAGGCCCGCGGATCGTGTAGTACTCACGCGGCCACGTTGAAGCAAGATACTCAATACGGGAACTGCCACCTTAAGTGCCCAGTTTCAACTCGGCCGAACAAATACTGTACATAATTGGATAGAATAATTTAATATATGTCATTAAACATCCTCAGATGAATCCTGTGATTCACTATCCATTGCTTCTCACGGCTAGGAATTACCTGCGCCTGTCCAATCACTGCGCCTATACTGACTATTCGCATGTCTCGACCATGGATCCGGTTGCCGACTCGAATATGTCCGCTCGGAATGTGAAATCCGCTCCCATTGATCGGATCGAGTATGCAAACTAATGCCAGACGATGGACAGCTGCTGCTTCACTTAGAATATTTCTTATCTTGAAAAGTGCCAGTAACTGAGCCACCACACCTCCTCGTAAATCTCCATAGTTCGCTTCCCCAGCAGTCTGGACCCACACCCAATCGTTTCTAGAGCCACCGTTGCGGAATGCCTTTATTCCAGTACAGCGGGCCCGGTGGATCTGGAACATCTCAGTTTCCTGAAAGTCAGGCACTGGGATTTCAAGCTGAGCAAATCCTTCTACAGGAAGTAACCTGAGTTCAGCGGGGTCTACAGGTAACCGCCGGTCATCCGCAGCAGTCTGCCTGATAAAATGCAGTATCTCCTCCATCATGTTGGAATAATGGATATCGAGGGCTGTGCATAATTCGGTCAGCGTGCGGGTGTTCTTCATCTGGCATTTAAGAACCTGGAGAGGTGTGCTGCGACTTGAAACAGTTGGCATTTCCATCCCACTATCTTCTACCACAATTACACCTTCAACTTTCGAAAGTGCTTCTATTGTCTGCGACCTTATTCCTAGGGCGTGCTGGCGGCCATAGTGCGACAAGATCTGTCTGGCGGCTTCATTCTTGTTTGACTTGCAGTAGCCATCTTTAATCTGATCCTTATGTGCTAGTTCACCGATCTCGGTTGAATACATCCATATGGATCCAAAACGCCGTACGTAGGAGGCAAAGAGACTTAGGTAGTGCATCTTGATGAAGTTGAAGTGGTTCTCACGCCGTATCAAATCTGCCCGCCGATCAGACCTTTCAACCCTCTCTTGATCAGCCAGCCGACGGTGATTAGCGACAGTTCTATGGTGGACTTCTTTAGCACGCTGATCTGCCATTAGTTTCCTTAGCTCCCGATCCTGGTGATTTGCTTGAGCGCCGGTAGCCTTCAAGGTACGGAACTCAAGAAAAATGTCCTTTGTCCGGTGGAATGTCTGCAGGTAGCTTTCCATGTAGGAAAGGGTGTCTGGTGTATGACTGCGATATTGAGCCATGAGAGTAAAGTCCATCAGCGCGCTAACACACTTCAAAGTGCTCTTGAAATCCTGATACTGAGAACTGTCTGGATTTCGCAATACAGACGCCAATACGGCTGAAATACAATGGCCGAGATTGCACATCTCCTTTCCTTGCCATTGTGCGATTTCGCAATAGGCCTTTTTTGGTACGCTGAATCCGGGGTAAGGCGGAATTTCTTTCCAAGCATGGTCGAACGCGTGCTCCCATTTATGCATTTTCAGGAATCCTTCCACCTATTCCATAATATGTTTGAATAAGCCAAGGTAGATGTTGTGCAAGAGGTCCATCTTGTGTAGGTCCGCGGGACCTACTCGGTCGAGTCCGGTGAATATATTGTTTCCTGTTTTCACGCCCAACCACTGAAAGTATTCTGCAATGCCGGCCGCTTCTGCTGGCTCATGCCTCAAGGCTTCTTCTCTATTTAGCATGTACTGGTGGGCCTCATACATCCGCCGCGGATCCCGACTGAGCTCCTCGCACGGAACCTCACACTTTGGGCATGACTTGCTGCCTATTCCTTGCAAGGCTGCATGCTCAGCATGATCCGCGATCCTGGCCGACAAAATGGGAAAACAAAGACGTGTTTTGCCGTCTGCACAATCCATTACGGTTCCTTCTCGGGCAACCTGCTGTAATGGTGCCAGGACAAGATCGAAGACAGCCCGCAGGACATCCGCTTTGGTCTGCCGCTGGGCTTCGTTGGCAAGGGCTGATTCACCCGTGAACTTTGGCGGTACTGGAAGCAATGCCAGAAGCAGGATTGGCATCTTGGCAGGGCTGCTTCTTGTCCTCGAAAGGATATTGCGGATCGTCATGTATACCGGCCAGGCTTTCTTATCTCCAGAGAAATTGGTAAGGTGCATCTGGTCCGACAATCCGATAATGAGCACCACTGTGGACCCGGCGGGCAAAGCTTTCTACCAAGGAACGGAATGGGCTGTTGGCACTGGAAACACCACTCCAAGAACTTGTCAGGACCTATCTCATACCTGCATATCCCACCACCAGTCCACCATATGCATCTCTGAATATAATCGCTCCCCACTTGAATCATATTCTCGAATAGGTGCGTAAACTATATCTGAGCTATACGCGACCTGACGGATCAGGTAGTGGACACAGTCAATAATATTTCGATAATAGAAAGTTGTTGCATGTCAACCATCATCAATACTAGCTTTCGCCCACACCAAGTATTCACGAAATGGGTCCAGTATGTCGAGGTGTGGTCGCAAGATATAGGCGGACCGGAATGATCTGCAATCCATACCACCTAAACCTTCTGCCAAGTACGCCTAGATCGGCGACTTGGCTACCTTGCTCCGGACAAACCAGCTCGCCAAATTAAAGTCGTTTTCAGATGAGAAAGAGCTCCCAGGGTCATCGGTCATGGCCTTGTTGAGCTCTGTATAGCCAGCAACTTCGCTGAGTGGTCTGCCGGCACCGGGAATAGTTTCTTGACCAAAAGGGCGCACGCAGACTGGTGGGTGGGAAACTTCTTCGGTGTCTGAATCATTCTGCATATTATCTATCTCACCACATGCTGTATGGAAATCTGGGATCTCGAGCCTGCAATCAGATTGGTAGTCTGAGTCGGTCAGGTTTTCAAGTTCATCACAAACAAAAGTAGGTCCCATGGAAGCCGCGTCCACAATCGCGCTGAGGGAAAAAACGATATCAAGATGCATTGTCTGAAGGTGTTTTCGTATGCAGTGGCTTGTTGATGACGTCGCCTGCAATACGGGCACTTTGTTGTTCTTGAGGGCATCGTGTGTAGTATTTCTCTTTCAAGTGTGCTGGCAGATGCGTAAGCGGATGGGCTGAGCGGCTGCAGCAGACTCAGTCTTTCACAGTAAAGGTTAGGTTTCTTTCAAGGGGTAAATCGAGAAAATTTCCAGTTTGTTTAGTCGGATCACGAACGGGTCCAGACATTTAAGCTGCCAACCGTTATGCACGGTTTAACTTGTGAAACCTGTTCTTTGTTGAGATAAGACTATGGGAGCCTTGGCTCATGGGTCGCGGCTCCCATGCAGCTCCGTTGCGGCTTAAAACCTTATCTGAAGCCTATCGTCATTGTGGGTGGGTCACGTGACTTTTCAAGATATTCAAGTTTGTACAGGGTACAATCCTGCGAACCCCACTAAAACCGTCCTCGTGCGGCCTATATACACGGTCTCTCTTCCCCCTCTTCCATCTTTTCTCTATAATCCTTTCCCCTATCACAATCACATCCTTAATCCGCCAGCCCATCCTAACAGGACCCACCAAGCTCAGCACAACCTCTCACTCGTCCCCAGTATCACCAGTGTATCCTCAGCTCATTTCAGATTACCTATTTGCGTTTCCCTAGCCAATAACCCCTTCACAGCCATTACCATCCGCAGAACTCCCTTTACCGTCCGCCAGGCCCGCTCTATTTCCATTTTCGGATCTTCCACAATCCTTCATCCTCAAAAGTACCAGCATCTACTAGCGGCCATCCTCCATCCGCTGAGGGAGCATTTAAACTTTCCAGAAAAATAGCCTTTTTCTGATTTATCGACCACCCCCTACCCTGATCACTATTACAATAGCAGCCTCAAAGGTTGGTCTCACTTTCGAAAAATTGGCGTCCTTTAAAAATGACGGCAATGTTACCTGGTGTAAGCATGTTTGCGGCTTCCCCCACCCACGAACCTATAGTCCGGAGTATAAAGCCTTGCGAAATGCTATGAAATGTAAGATGGAGCAAGACAGGATCCCAGGATGGAGGCAGAGTACTGCCGCACAATGGGCAGCCATCCAGGCACATGCGCTTACCCTCTGGCCTGTTAGCCAAAGGTCGGGACTCTGGCAGGCTGATAACCCCCGTGGCGAACGTTTTACCGAATGTCTCAACCTTTTGCCAAAGGACAGAGCAAAAAAAGCATCAGGGTATCTTAAGAGACATGTTGAGAGCACCTGTTGCCGCTGTTCCGGTTGTGGACCCCACCCCTGCCAGAAATGATTGTAAGTTATCCCCAAGCGTCCGCAATAAAGATGTACCATATATGCTAATACACCTCCTGCAGGTTTCGCCGGTCCGAGGTCTGTCCGTCTCTGGATAGATGAGCCATCCGGAGTCTGCCCAAGCAGCCCACTTCCTGTCGGGATGGACAAGATCCAGTGGCAAAGTTGCGGATATGTTTACTAGATGGAGCTAACTGAGCCCATCTTTCCGAACCTGCTAGTGGGCATAGACAAAACCATGGCACTGAGAGTCGGATTTTGTATGCTTATTGGTCCGACGAGACAGGGTACACGTCTGCTGCAGGACGATCCAGAGGAGCCGCTGCCGCTTGCTGAAATGATCTGAATCACAAATAGCCGACTTCTCCGCATATAATGGAATTTGAATCCGCCAAGTGAACCAATGGATCTGCCTTTCTGTTGCTATCGAAGGAATGATATGGAGGATAGCACTCCTCCTCCCGGGGAGATGAGGTTTGCTCTACGTGATAACCGGGGCCCTCCTCCAGACGCCTCGGATGACGGGTTCGCCAGTAGCCATGATGGACAGAGCTCAGATGGTCACCAGCTAGAGTCATCCGCTGCGGCCGCAAAGTGAACCACCTCATCAAGGACCACCAGGAGCGGTAATACCACAAAAAAGACTAGGCGAACACACCGGATCAATTGGGTGGACGTTGGCGAATCAGAGCTAGAGTCTTGTGCTATTCAAGCTTCTATCCCTCGTGCTAACTTGGGCACTCGTGTTTTGAGGTCTAGTAGACAAGGAGAACGGGAGACTGACCTAAAGAAAGCATCCCGGACCCCAGCTAATACCAGTGGTAAACCCAACCTAGCGGTCATGCAAGAGGCCGATGAGCCATACGGTTCGGATGGAAGTCTGGAACCCCAGAGGAAGAGGGCCTGCCAGGTGGGGGCAATCGATGCTGGCATTGAGGCTGAGCCGGACACATGTGATGGGGAGCATAATCTGAGTCGGCAACGTGCTGACAGGCCTAGTTCGACAAACAGTCCGTCTCCGTTTACTTCCAATCAGGGTCACAATCATGCGTCTGCAGCCTCTGAGCTGGCAGAGGGGAGAAGGTCAGCCGCGCATCTTTTGATGCAGCCCTCAGGGGCCGAGCAGCCTGTCAACAGATAGGCGATACAAGTCAATACGCCCAGCAGAAGCCATTCCCCCTCCGATCCGCGTACTGGCGATGTGTGTGCGGATATTCCGACAGCTGAAGAAGTCGCACGAGAATTAAGCCCGCCCGCTAACTCCCCAACTGACTTGAGTGCATACTCTACACCTGGTAAGTTCTGGTTACGACTACCAGGGTTTTCATCCATTCTGTTGGCAAGGTCTGCCCCAGTTCCGGCAGAAATGGGCATTCGGAGTCTGCTCAAGTTGGTTTCTGTCCTGGCTTAGTAGCTCTGCGAACAAAGCTCTCCTGCCCCGACCAATGTGGCTAATGTCTAGCTAGCTGAGGGTGCAGGACCATTTCAAGCAATTTACAAGTACTAGGCCACGATGGACACTTCGACTTTTCCTTTTGGTGTTTTCACTTTTGTTTCTAAAGTTCATATTATTCTTGCTGTTTCCTGACTATTTCTGTTATAGATTAGCCTGCTATGTCTGGGCTGCTTGCCCTGATCAGTGTACTTAATTTAGACCTGCGACTGTCCGCAGATCCTGCGGGTGTTTGCTTTGGGTGTTTTTCATTTGGAGTTTAACTTTTAGAGTTTTGCGAATTCTCCTTGTGTTTGTTCACGCACATTTCTTGTTTGGATTGGCCCAGCTGTTCCCGTTCCGGGTTGCCCAAACCCAATGTAGTCTACGGACACTTTGTTGCTCTATGGGGTCCCTCTTAGACTTTTGCAGACCATTCTTGTTTGCCACTAGCCGTTTTGGGTTTACCGGCTCGGCTCATGGGACCTGCTCTCGGAATCTTCGCATATCATTCTTGCTTTTTTCTAGCTCTTGTTCGTTTGGTATATGTTCTCTCTGCTAGCTTTAGCGGTTTGTTCTTTGGACTTGTGCGGATCATTCTTGTTCTTCTCTTGCTGTTTTTTGTTTAGGGTTGCCCCTTTCATTACTATTCCTATCATAGCTTTTGTTACGGGGTAGCTAACACGGTAGGATTCCGTACTAACTAGGCCGGGAATATTCGCAACAACGGGTTATAGGTCAGGAAGGCTCAGGAATAATTGTTTGATAAAGTAATAAAAGAATATTGTAATAACTTATAATATTGTTAAGGTCTCTTCTCCGTTGCTTGCTGATATTCTCAACCATAGGGGAGAGCCC
>Ga0307513_10000329_pt1 | contig 68505 bp, 79 predicted proteins | sample 15_EM_MG_FD_202174 | JGI IMG/M metagenome (GOLD analysis project Ga0307513, IMG submission 202174) | Populus trichocarpa ectomycorrhiza microbial communities from riparian zone in the Pacific Northwest, United States - 15_EM | ecosystem: Host-associated > Plants > Roots > Unclassified | place...
AACCAGCCGCTTTGGCTCCGGTCGACCCCCTTCAACCCGCCGCCGTGGCCCCAGCCGACCCCGCCGCCGTCAGCAAAGCTATAAAATTGAATTTCGCAAAACTCTTCGGTCGTGTACCACTGAACGAGAGCGAAATTGACATCGTTTTCACCCCTCTCGATCTCGCCCAGTGGAAGCATGACCTCTGGGAGTTCGAGCTTGCGATAGATGAAACTGTCAACCCACCCGCAGTCACAGCATAGAGGCTTTAAGGGGCACCACAATTGGTCTGATTCGTTTCTTGTGGAAATAAGTGCTTGTTTCTTTCTACCTCCTTCCGCTTGCGGAACTTAAAAGCTTTGTATCGTTCACAGAGTGGCTGCTTTTTTTTTGTTTTCACAATATTATTTTTTCGATTTGGCTTAGACACCGCTTTTTAATCACGTCTTGCCTGGTCTCGCGCATTATCCAAAATGAACATGGGTTCTTCTTGGTTCATTAGGGGTATTTACTTGTCTGTCTTCCTCTTCTCTTTTTTCTCTCCTTTGCTCCCTCTATATCTACCGGGTATGGAAAGGTTTTCCTAAAGGGCTGGTGTTACCCAATTTTTTTCACTAGAACCCAGGGTAGTTCTGGCGGGTAATAGCACGTTCTCAATAGTTTGTTTTTTTCTTTTTCTTTCCTCCCCATCGTAGAGGATGACAAGTCATAGGTTCTCACTCGTGTAAATAAATTGTGTTAATGACTGTTGGATATTATGGGTATTCGCCGAACCTTAGTCATCGGTTACGGAACCCGCTTGTCTTGTTTGCTCTCTGTCCTGTTTCGCTTCTGTTTCTTCTCTCCTCTCAACTTCTTTCTGCATACAAAAAGCCAATGAAACGGTTCTCAGCACAACCGTCATTTGACCTTTAATTTCTTGTTCTCACATTCCGTGAAGTGCCACCTGCACTATACTCACCCGACAAACGCCAAGACACCCCACCTTCTGCATTTGGCCACTATATTGCCCCCCACCTTCCGGATTCAGTCTGGCACCACCCCAACTATCACCCCAAAGCAGGCCCAGAGGCCCAGAGGATCGCCAGTCTGCTTTCACTACTCCTTGTATTCAAAAGGTTTGTGGTTAGTGATGGACTGGACACGATAAGATCATGATCGAGTTTTGCTCGACTGTACTTGTGGTTATTGATTGGGCCATAAAGGGAGTACGGAGAGGAGACACGTGGTCTGATTACCCGGATCAAAAACAAGCTCCAAAGCAGCCAGATCTAGCAATATTATTGTCCCCGTATAATCCACATCGCCGCAGAGGAAAGAACCCTTACCCTTCGGGTCCTCTCTTCCTGTGAGCTCCGGTCCAGATCCCCCACAATCCAAAGCCTCTACCAAAGGTTCACACCTGATTCAACCCCGGCCCAAACCATAGGTAGTAATATCACAAGTACCAGTAACGATAGGACTACCTCCGACAAGAGAACACAAGTGAGCCCACACCGATACGCCAGGCTGTCCCATAGTTTCCCTGTCGGGATGACGAGCACCTCCACCCATGGCGACCGGGAAGGGTGTAACCCAGGGAGAGACCCTACAACATAATCATATGCTAGCACTAGTCAGGGAACATCCACAGGCCCAAGGTCCACACAAGGCGACACAGATACGGAGTCCTATTCAAACACAGCTAAGAGAAGGGAAGCAAGAGGCATCAAGAGACAGCGATGCCCAGACGCATCTCAAGTCGCCGGGTCCGGGGCAGCCGACCACGAAGGGAGAGACACCAAGCGACCATGACGATCTCGCACGACCTCCGATGTCCAGGGGCCAGAAGCCAACACAGATACCACCGGGGATACCAACCGGAAATGTGTTATTACCGGGGTTTCGGTTCCTGAAATCCATATCCAGGCCAATAACTGGACCACTTTCGAGGCCGCCCATATCTTCCTTCCCGAGCATGAAAGTTACTGGGTTCAGTATAATTATGGACGATGGATGACAGACATGCACGATGCTACTGGATCCTCGAGGATCAACTCAATTAAAAACGGGTTTCTTCTCCAGCAAAATGTGCACACAATGTTTGATCGGTACCTCACCTCCGTTAACCCCGATGATGGTTACAAGGGAGTTGTATTTGACACCGATGTTCATGGCTATGATGGTAGAATTCTCGATCCTGTTTGCCGAAATCTGGACGATCCTCATTGCGTCTCTAAAGAAATCCTAACATGGCATTTCCGCCAATCAGTCCTCGCGAATATCAGAGGAGCAGGGGAACCGATATTCGAGTACGACTCTCCATCCGGGACGGATATAGAGGGTGAGGTCCTTGCTGGTCCATATGCACAAGACGGATTCGATTTGGAGATAGCCAAGGGGTTGGTGGAGGTTCTCTAAGGGCAACTGCTTCTATTCACGAGAGATTTTATAGCTGTACATTGAATGACGCTATGCGAAGGATCGTTCGCTTTTTCGGAGGCGTGGTAGGACTCCGACAAAGATTTCGCAAGTAAGGAAGTATGATTGGGAAGGGGAATATCAACTAGGTGAGCTAATAAAAATTGCATTCCTGTGGTGTTTTTCTTGTACTTATCTCTATGCTAGCTCTGGTTAGGTGACTGAGGCTGTTGCCATATTGGCAGAGAAGGGAAGGACTAGAATTGTTCATAGTTTTGCTGTCTTGGTGAGGTGTTGCTGTATGCGGCAGGCAAGGGAGCGGAAAGGACGCTTCATAATTTGGCTATCATTGTTGGGTGTGATGGGACGAGCTTCATGGCAACAGAAATACACCTTCTACTACCAGTTGGCTATATGTGTAAAACCCTTGCAAGGCCCCGAAACCGCTGAACCGGCAAATCAGAGACAGATGAAGAGATTCCTTTCGTGCTAGCTCTGCATCGTCACCAGCAGGAAGCCATAAATTCAATGTAGATAACTCGGCCATCCTCGGAGAGCATGTGAAACTAATGGAAGACAAGTGATACAGCACTTCGGAGCAGGAAAACGGCTGATGAAGTCTTGACTGCGAACTCTATAGAAATTCTGTAAGCTGCATCCACCAGACTTTCCCCTACTCGAGTACACCCTCAGTGCCGTAAAATCTCTTGAAATCAAGTGCCTAGTTACTGACGTGAATCCGCCCATCAGTGCACGATAGGTTTGGTTTGACAGATTAACAGAATTACGAATACCAGTTAACGAGATCCAACAAGTGCATTGGTCGCCGGGTGTGGTGAGTTTTGTTGTCAAAATTGTGCCCCCCACATATCTATTGAGAAATGGTCGGGTCAGTGAATTTAATTGGAGAATAGTGCTCCAAGAACCGTTAGCTGCCACAGGCTATTTCATCAGGGCCACCTCCACTTCTATCAAACAACCAAGCTTGCGAGATCACACCCAAACGTTCTTCAAAGCTCCTCAGCTCCTCAAAACTTTATCTCATCGTCCCCACCACACCTATTCTAAGAGGTATTTAGCAAACTCAACTTCTCACCTACCCCAGCTCACAAGTCACCATCACCACGATTACCTTTACAACAATTACCAAGACTTACGATGCCAACAAGTCGCTCTCTTCCACGGAATGTCTCTTTTTATGATGCTACGCATCTCGATGTGGCTCTTGGAGGGTTTGTCCAGAATGGGTCTATAACCGAGGCAAACTTTCTTGACATCCTCAGAATGTTACTTATCATTGAGGAGGGCCCTATACGTGTTCAACAGAGAGTGTCGGGCCATATCGTATCCAGAACTGGCGTGCCTCTTCAAACGGGAGTATACGATATTTATTGCGATTGTATGTGCTATATTCCCCCCATTTACTCCTTGGTCCATTTGCTAATTTTGTCAGCCTCTATCCAAGTCAGCAATGAGCCTTGGATACCTCGGTTGATTTCTCATGAAATCTCTGGTAGAGAGAGTAGTTTCCGTGATGGCATCCGCAATCGCGATCGGAAATGTGTTATTTCAGGAACTTCGATTCCTGAAATCCATATCCAGGCCAATAACTGGACCACCTTTGAGGCTGCCCATATCTTCCCTCCCGAGCATGAACGGCTTTGGATACAGTATAATTACGGAAGACAGATTACAGACATGGACGATGCTATGGAATCCTCAAAGATCAACTCACCTCAAAACGGGTTTCTTCTCATGTCAGCTGTTCAGACAATGTTCAATGCGTACCTCATCTCCATTAACCCAGACGACGGTTACAAGGTGGTGGTATTTGACACCGATATTTATGGCTATGATAGTAGGATTCTTGATCCTGTTTGCCGAAACCCCGCCGATCCTCATTGCGTTTCCGACGAAAGTCTAAGATGGCATTTCCGCCAATCAGTCCTTGCGAATGTCAGAGGAGCAGGGGAACCGATCTTCGACCATGACCTCCCCTCTGGGACTGATATGATGAATAAGATCCTTGCCAGTTCATATACCCAAGAGAGATTCGAGTTGGAGCTACCCTCTAGGTTCTGAGAGGTTTCTGAAAGACAACCGTTTCGATCGGGGGGAGATTTTTTAGCTGCTGATTTAATAATACTGGGTGCACGATCCTTACATTTTTCGGAGGCCCGGCAGGGTTACTATTGTCAGGTGGCTGTGGTTGCTGGTGTATACTGTACGTAGGAAATATACCGAAGATTTCCACACTCACCATTATTTTTTCCGCCCACATTTTCGATATACTTTCGGTAATCTTCCCCAGAATATCTGCCCCCAAACTCTCGTCCATGGTGCCTGGTGTTTCGTCCTGGCCTAGCCTAACACCAAGATGTCCGATGGTATCGCCTTTGGCGGGACCCACGGATACACTTATCACGTGGCCAACAAGGCGCTTTTCGTAAGAACTGTAGTAATCGAGAACCTCACTAGGAGATCCCGAATTTCTCTCTTTGGATTGAGCGGTGGGAGACACAGCGAAAGGATTCACCTTCATCCCACAGCTGAGACATGCCTTACTAGGAGAGAAGACTCCAACGCTCTAGTGGTATTCTCGATTATTCCAGTTCTTACGGTATGAGCCCTTCTAGTTACAAATATCCCAGCACCCCTGAACTTGTCAAGCATTCAGTTCAGGGCATTGTGCTAACCAGCCATTTCAACAGGGACCTACCATACATGTCACAGACTGCTCCTTTCAGGCCGCAAAGGTAGGGAAAAAACACGTACCTGCAGTGCTCTATCCTCCTCCCTGACAGGACAACTTGTACCCTACCTGGAAAGTGACATCGCGGCTTGTCAGCACAGGCTCTCTTTCTTCTCTCCCGGGATAATAATCCTTGTTACATAGTCTAGTCTATGTATTGCCGACCCCCAGATCTCCATAGCAAAACTATACGCGCTATCACCTTCACCTTCACCTTCATCACTCCGTCATCCCAGCTTCTGAAATTCTTCAGTTTGCATCAGCCATTCCTCCACAATTTCGACGGGGCACTCTTGTCCCGATGCCACGCCTTGGGCTACAGGGTGAGAGCTAGGTAGGAGTTGAGACGGATCATCGGTAATGGTATAGTTATTCCATATTCATCGAGTTACAAGTATTGTAGAAGTAGGGACTATCATTGGTGGTATATTGAGAGATCTTCTGGTCTTTGCTACCCACACTATTACAGAGGAGAAATTATTGAGTTTAGTCGGTCAGTAATATCCCTGGAAGCTGGACAAAAGTGGGGGTACCGGTGTCAAAACAATATCGCAGATACCGGTACTGTACTACGGTAGGAAAAAGTGTAGCAAAGTCTTGGCTGCCGACCAAGTACACATTCTGAGAGTAACATCTACCAGACACCCTAGTCTGTAGATTACATTTAAAGTGTTTACAGAGGATCTCCGTCTCATTGCCTAACCGATTACATTGATCGCTAAGTGCAATGTTTGTTCTTTTTTTGCCAAGATTGTACTCTTCTCATCGATTACCCTCTAACACGTGATTGTCGGTGAATTTCATTGGTCGGAAAATAGGCGGTACCGAGCCGGCAAAACTGGGGAGAAAATCATTGACACCAACTTCTCTTGAGAGAGCGGGCTATCCATCAATCCCTCTTTGACCCCTGCAAACCTTTATCTCATCACTCCCAATAGGTCTATTCTAAGAGATATTTAGCAATATACGCCTTGGAGGTTCCTCGACCTCTTGCCTCCACCGTTCTCAAGTCATTCTCACGATTACATTTACGACAATCAGCAATACCAACGATGCTTATAAATCGCTCTCTCACGTAATGTCACCTTTTATGACGCTACCAAGCCTGACGAGACTCTTGGAGGGCTTATCCAGAATGGGTCTATGACTGAGGCAAACTTTCTTGACATTCTCGGAATCTTACTTGTGATTGTGGGGAGTCCTATTCGTGTACAAGAGAAGATATCGAGCAGCATCGTATCTAGAACGGACGTGCCTCTTCAATGGGGGGTATATGATATTTACTGCGACGGTATGTGCTATATTTTCCTCATTCAGTAATCCGCCCAATTGTTAATTTTGTTAGATTCTATCCAGGTCAGTAAGGAGCCCTGGGTACACTGCCTGATTACTTATAGTAATACTGGTAGAGAGGAGAGATTTCGTAATGAGATCCATCATCGCGACCGGAAATGTGTTATTACAGGGGTTTCAATTCCTGAAGCTCATATTCAAGCCCATAACTAGGCTATTTTCGAGGCTGCCAATATCTTCCCTCTCTGGCATGAAAGTCTTTTTTTTTTCAACATAATTATGAACAATGGATCACAGACATGGACGATGCAACTGGATCCTCAAAGATCAACTCATCTCAAAACGGGTTTCTTCTCCGGATAGCGGTGCACCGGATGTTCGATCAGTACCTTATATCCATTAACCCGGACGACAGTTGTAAGGTAGTTGTGTTTGACACCGATCCTTGTGGTTATGATGGTAGAATTCTTGATCCCGTATGCCGAAATCCTAACGATCCCCCACCATGTGTCGAACGAACTTCTCAAGTGGCATTCCCGCCTATCAGTCCTTGCGAACATGAGAGGAGCAGGGGAACTGATCTTTGAGCACGACTTCCCACCGGGGAACTATACGGTCGATGAGATCCCTGTTTGTCCGGATTCACGAGAGAGGTTCAGGCTGGAGATGGCTCCTAGGCTGGAGGGCGTCTCCTAGGTGCAACAGCTTTGATCCTAGAGAGTTTGTAGTTGTAGATATAAGGACGCTAGCTGAGCGATCATTAGCTTTTTCGGGGGGCTGGCAGGACTCCAAAAAAAAAAGATTTCTAGAGTGAAGAAGCACAGGGAAAGGGAATATCAACCTGATGGCCTAATGAAATGGAATTCCATGAGGGCTTTTCTTGTTTTATTTTCTTTCTCTGTACGTATCTTTAAGCTAGCTCTTGTTCGGTGACAGGTGTTGTTGCCACATTGGGGAGTGAGGGAATGAAAAAGGATTGTTCATAGCTTAGCTGTCTTTATGGAGTGCTGCTATGTTGGTGGGGAAGGAAATTAAAAGGATTGTTCATAGTTTAGCTGTCTTTGTGGCGTGTGACAGTACGATCCTAATGGCAAAAGAAACAGTCCCTCTACTACCACTTAGCTATAAGTGTGAAAAACCTGCCACAAATGAAGAGATTCCTTTCATGCCGGTTCTGCTTCACCAGCGGGAGGCCATACATTCACCGTAGATAACTCGGCCGTCCTTAGAAAGCATACAGAACAACGCAACACAAGTGAAACCTAGTACTTTTACTTAGTAAGTAGGAAAAGGGCTGCCCCTGAAGTCCTGACTGCTGTAAGCTATATTCGCTAGACTTTCCCCTGCCCTAGTACGATCTTGGCGACAACATTCGTAGCCCCCCAGCACATTTTACACCAAAAATGGCTGGTTTTGGGCACTCATAACTCATCCCAAAACTGTATAGATTTAATAAAACCAAGATATAGTGTAGGTAATTGTTCAAGCTTTCTAAGTAAAAATTATGAGAATTTTCCCATTCTCTTGTGAGAGCTGAGGATTGTCATTGGATGCAGTTGCAATGTACCTTTTGTATGGGACTCTCATACAAAATCAGAGGCATCTTTTGCCAACCATCATTACTTCTAGTATTGCACCATGGGTATTAACTAACAGAGCTTGTCACATATAAGAGATAATATCTATATGAGTCTAAAGACTAAGGAATTTTACCATTTTTTTGCCAAGCAACCGGTTGTGATTTTATGAGGTGAAAATAGCCATTTTTGGTGTGAAATGGGGGGGGCCATGAATTCTGTCACCAACCTCGTGCACCCTCAGCACATTTAAAATGTTTGTTGTTGATCTCCATCCTGTTGCCCGTCCAAGTATATTGAACACCGAGTATACTCGTACTCGAGATACATATTGCCGAATTTTGTTTTACGAAAATCGCAGCTTTCACCTCCCGGTTGAGAAATTGTCTCCACATAACACGTGATCGTCGCTGAATTTCATTGGTTGGAAAATCAGAGTGTCAAGTGCCGGCAGCCGCCACAGGCTATATCATCAGGACCACTCCCAACACCTGCGAAACAACCTAAACTTGCGAGATCACACCCCAGCGTCCCCCCGAGCTCCACAAACTTTATCTCACCACCCCCACTACACTATTGCAGGTCGTATTGAGCAACATACCACTTGGAGATTTGTCGACCTTTTGCCTACAGCGTTCTCAAGTCACTCTCACCATTACATATACAACAATTACCAATACCAACGATGCCTATAAATCGCTCTCTCTCACGCAATGTCACCTTTTATGACACTACCAAGCCTGACGAGGCTCTTGGAGGGCTTATCCAGAATGGGTCTATAACTGAGGCAAACTTTCTTGACATTCTCGGAATCTTACTTGTCGTTGAGAGAAGTCCTATTCGTGTACAAGAGAAGATATCGAGCCGTATCGTGTCCAGAACAGACATGCCTCTTGAAACGGGAGCATACGATATTTATTGTAATGGTATGTATTATAATCCCCTCATTTACTCACTGGCCCAATTGCTAATTTTGCTAGCCGCTATCCAAGTCAGCAATGAGCCTTGGATACCGCGGTCAGTTTCTTATCAAATCTCAAGCAGAGAGGATAATTTCTGTCATGAAATCCGTTTTCGCGACCGGAAATGTGTTATTTCAGGAGTTTCAGTTCCTGAAATCCATATCAAGGCCAATAACTGGGCCATTTTCGAGGCTGCCTATATCTTCCCTCCCGAGCATGAAAGTCTTTGGATTCAGTCTCATCACGGGCAACGGACCGCAGACAAGGACAACGCTACCGTGTCCTCAGGAATTAACTCGCCTCAAAACGGATTTCTTCTGCTGGCATCTCTCCAGCAAATGCTCAATCAGTACCTCGTCTCCATTAATCCAGACGATGGTTACAAGGTAGTTGTGTTTGACATGGATCTACTTGGCTATGATGGTAAAATTCTTGATCCTGTGTGCCGAAAGCCAGCCGATCCCCACTGTGTGTCCGACCAATTTCTAAGATGGCATTTCCGCCAATCAGTTCTCGCGAATGTCAGAGGAGCAGGGGAACCGATCTTCGAGCACGACTTCCCACCGGGGACCGATATGGTGGGTGAGATCCTTGCTGGCCCATATGCACGAGAGAGATTCGAGTTGGAGATTGCCGCCTGGTTGCGAGAGGTTCCCTAAAGCCAACCGTTTCGATCCCCAAGAGATTTTGCAGCTGTCGATTTATTGACACTCGACTATATTTTCCGGAGGCTTGGCGGGATTCTGACAGCAGGTTTCTAGGTGAAAAAGCGTCGTGAAGGGGAATATTAACTAGATAGGCTAATAACAATATCATTCCCTGAGGGGTTTTCCTTGCTTTATTTTCTTTCTTTAGACTCATCTCTAGGCCAGCTATTTTCGGGTGGCTGGGTTTGTTGCTGTATAGGCTGAGATAGCTATCTTGGGGGGGTATGACTATGCGATCTTGATAACAACGAAACTAACCCTCCACTACCGGTATCATACTTCTATTCTAAGAGCTATTTAGCAATATACGCCTCGCGGAATTCCTGACTTCTTGCCCGATTTCCTTTCTAAATACTCAATGGAAGAAATCATGAACTCATCTATCCCTTAATAAAAACACTGTGTCTTCACTCGAGCCTCTCCACCCCACCGCGTAAAACCTTCATCCCCAATCATTACCTCCGCATCAATTATTCTTAATAATAAAAATTCGTATTAAATTTCCCCCCTCCCTCCCTGTCTTTCCTTTCCTTTCCTTCCTGCTCTCAAGCTACCTCACAACTCGGAACCTAAAAGTGAACGGGAGAGTCCGCTGTTGCTTTTCGGCGTAGCCAACGCAATAGAATTGCCAGCCCCAAAGTCGGTACCCACCGATCCCGGTATTGAAACATAATATGATCGGACCTAGTGTTTCGGCAACCTTATAGGAATCAACTAGTGTTTGGAAAACTCGTACACTTGCTAGAATCGGATAAGTGGAAACAAAGGACACTGGCGATGGAACATGGGATGTTGGAGGTGGAACAGGTTAGCACTAGACACCAATTGCGATACTTGATTTGTTTCCAGCCGGTTTGAAGATTCGGGATTGTCCTATATTTCATTATGTTAATTTTCTCCTTCTCGTCTCCTTGATCTCTTACCGGCTCTCTATAAAAGACCCTGTACTTTGCCGTTAATTTCCCTGTTACTCTAAGTCAGTAGTATACGTTCCTTTCCTTATTAGACGATATCAATCTCTACTCCACTCGTTCTTTTGTCACTCTTTGTTGCTCTTGAATATGGGTGGGTATACCAGCATTGACACGATTGCCCTATATACGTCACACCTGACTTCCTCTAAGGGGTGACGAACATATTTTTCGCAAATTTCAAGGAATGCTTTGATACATTCTCTTCAGGTGACTCAAAGGGGCTACTAGATGGGACAAGGTCTACTTCCATCATCAGCTGCTTTTGTAAGAGGCGGACCGGGGTACTTGCAACCTCGAATTGTGTTTTGGAATTTTCTACTTCGGGTAAGTCACCCTGTGGTGGTGGTGCGGCACCACTCTCATCCTAGAGTAGAGGTGGAAGGTTTGGTTGAGGTTTTGTTGTCCTTCTACCTTTCGGGGTTGCCATGACTTGGACATTTGCCAATAGATCCTTCTGGGTCCCCTTGGAAGGTTAGCCGGGGGAATATCTTTGAGGGTCAAAGGTGTTATACTTCTAATGGAGCCAGATGTAAGTCGCTTTTTAGCATCCTCAACAATATCGGCTGCACCTACAATACAGTTTGGCTTTTTCAAGGAAGTGATTGCATCCTTTAATCCTTTGTCTACTTTCTTCATTTGTACCACTTTCAGGCTGATCTGTACTTGTGTTTTGACAAAACTCTTGGGATTCAAAGTTCCTCCACGCATATTCGTTTTTGACACACATGCTGCACCACTGGCAGCTGTGACAAGTGCAGCCAAAGTATTCTAACTTGCCTCTGTGGTGGCATTAGTAGCAGCCGGAGTAGTGATGGAGTGAGTGAATTCTGGTGCTTTCTTAGGTTTTCGTTTATCCTTATTTGAGTTGGATGCATCCTTATTGCTGTGAGCAGCTAAGGGGACTAATCGATCCCCACATTTTCTGTTGATTGATTTGCATTCCTCTGGGAGTTTAGAGGCATAACCGTCATCATTAGCTTGTCATCCCCATTATGGAATATATAGTGTTTATACAAAGTAAGCACAACCTCGACAAAAAATGGCTGAGGTGGTCATATTCTTTATCCAGAACGAGCTTTTGTTCTGTGGGTTCTTCTTCGGGCCCTTCGGATACTGAACCTGCAGACCTCCAGATACATAGGCGGCCAGCCAGTAGGTCGAGTAGCGGAGGATAATTATGGCTTAGTCTTATTTTGCCCTTGCGCTTCGAGGACCTTTTTTTTATTTTTAGAAGTCCTCTCTTTGCCTCCATCCTCATTTGTTGGTGTAACTTGGCCTCATTGTGAAGACATTATCTCAAGCAAGATGGTGATTTGTAACTCAGTTCTACTCTGAGGTCAGCAGGCAAAATCATGATCGGCCACATGCGTGCATGCATACTCCCGAATTTCGACCCCTCCAACTCTCTGCTTCAGCCATGGTCACCAGTTCGCTTCCACTCATCCTAAAATGAGCTACTTCTCCACTCTTGCACGTACTCTTCCTCGCCGGCACGTAACACTTCATTCTCCAGAACCTTCTCTTCTCGCGCTACCTAGGGGATTATACTGCGGAACTTGCTATCCACTCTATCAAAAGGAGGAAGCATGCTCTGTTAGAAGATGATCAATTCTCCTCCACGTGCGGTAGAATGTTCGGAAGAGCCACCACGCATAGCAACTCGACCGCGCGACAGAGTTTATTTCGCAAAGTACTCAAGCGACGTCTTCCAAACTCCGTTAGTCAATATACGAAGACTCCAAGCCCAGATTGATCCCTTACTTTCACAATATAAAGAGTTTTGAAATACTGTTTCCTCGTATTCTCAAGAATATCAGACAGCGCCGGCGATGCAGACTCTTTCGTTAAAGCTTCAGTACCCGGTGAGACGGGAGCAGGCAGCCTAGTTGAGGCCCTTCTACTAAATAAAATTTTCATCAGCATTCAATACATATAGTAAACGATAATGGTGACGAACAGCGATGCCTGATTACCCCGAAGAATTTCGGAATTAGGGGAACCCATAGTCAATATGCCAACAGGATCCTATGATAATAGAAGGTCTTTCGCTATGCAATCGCTAATCCTCAAGTGAGACCACCATTCACCACCCAATCGCCCTCCTTCAACCCCATCAAACTCCTAGCTCGGAGGTTAATGTTGGGCCTTTCTAGCCAATACGACTGTTTTCCTCACATCCCTCATTTTCGGTTGCGTTGACACCACCGACTAGAATATATCTTTCCAATTCTGCCTTTCGATTGGTCGGTCCCAAAAGCCTGCAGCCCAAGCACTCACCCCTACAAAATAATATGGTTCAAAGGAAATGTTGGGTATTCGGCAGGCGGCATTGGGGATCAAGTGTTTGTAAAATACCTAGTTAAGCAAGCACTACAAGGGAAGAAGGGTAGCGGAAATAGCAGATTGAACTGGTGAGAAGAAAAGTGCAAGAAGTGATCTCCACAGAGATGATGGCAGGGGGGAAGGGAAGGAGAGATAAGAGTTACAGTTGGACGAAGCATATTGTTTGTTTTATCAAAAGGTGAAAAATATGATAGTTTCCGCTTACGTGGTTGGGAAACGAGAATTAGGGAGAAACAAAAGACAGCTGAATTACCAAGTACTAGCCCCCCCTCCTGCATGCCAGTGCAACCCATTATATCTAACACCATAACCATATTCCTAGCTCCCTAGCTCCACACAGGTATCCCTTTGTACGTTTTCAAGCACTCAATTTCATCCCTATTAATTGGACAGTAACTTGTCGCCTACTTGAGGAAACATTGCTCACCCCCTTGTGGCCACTTTTTCAATTAGCTATGTCACAATCAGTGCCAGGCCGACATCATTGTAAGGCTATAGATTTTATTAACTAAGAGGGGCTTTTACGAGCTAGGGGGGAGGGTGTCCAAGCTAGTTCTGCTTTAACAGCCCTGAGCGATACATTCACGGCAGATCACTCGGTAATCCCCAGAGTAGTCACCGCTGAGGCCAGACCTACCAGACTTTCCCTTCCACCATAAGTACATTTAAAATGTTTAAAGATGATATCTGTCCCGTTACCCAACCGACTGAATTGATCGTAGCTTTCGCATCCATCATCAGAAATGGTTCTATGTTAGGTGTTAGAACACGTAATTGTCAACAAATTTTATTGGATTGAAAAATGGAGTGCCTGGTAGGTATAACAGGGGATAGAAGCTGGGCAGCTTCCACTCCTGTCAAATAACCAAGCCTACGAGATCCCCCTCACATTACGTATTAACACGTGTTCATCTGCGAATTTCATCGGGTAGAACATGAAAGCAGGGCAACCCCCACTTCTGTCAAACAAGCAAACCCGCAAGATCACAACCCGGTACCACCCCGAGCTGCGCAAAACTTTATCTCATTCCCAAAACCCCTATTCTAAGAAATCTTTACCAATATACACCTCCGAGATTCCTCGCACTCGACATCTTACCAACATCCGTTCTCCAGCCACGCCCACCACTACGTTTGCGACAATCACTAATACCAAATATGTCTCTAAATCGCTCTTCCGGACGCAATGTCTTTTTTTACGACGCTACCAAACCTAACAAGATTCTTGGAGGTCTGATCCAGAATGGGTCTTTAACTGAGGCAAACTTTCTTGACATTCTCGAAATCACACTTGTCGTTGCAGGGAGTCCTCTATGTGTTCAGGAGAGGATATCAAGCCACATCGTATCCAGAATAGACATGCCTCTTGAAACCGGAGTATACGATATTTATTGTGATGGTATGTGCTATATTCCCCCCATTTACTCTGTAGCCTGATTGTTAATTTTGCCAGCCTCCATCCAAGTCAGCAATGAGCCTTGGATACCCCGGTTAATTTCTCATGAAATCCCTGATAGAGGGGATAGTTTCCGTGATAAAATCCGTAATCGCGACCGGAAATGTGTTATTTCAGGAATTTCCATTTCTGAACTCGCTATTCAGGCTGATAACTGGACCGCTTACGACGCTGTCCATATCTTCCCTCCCGAGCATGAACGGCTTTGGATTCAGCATGATTATGGACAATGGATCACAGACATGGACGGTGCCACTGAATCCTCAAAGATCAACTCACCTCAAAACGGGTTTCTTCTCCGTGCAGATCTCCGGCAAATGTTCGATGGGTACTTCATCTCCGTTAACCCAGATGACGGTTACAAGGTAGTTGTGTTTGACGTCGATTTTCTTGGCTGTGATGGTAAAACTCTTGATCCTGTGTGCCGAAATCCCAACGATCCTCACCGAGTGTCCGACCAATTTCTAAGATGGCATTTCCGCCAATCAGTCCTCGCGAATGTCAGAGGAGCAGGAGAACCGATCTTTGAGCACGATTTCCCACCTGGGACCGATATGATGGGTGAGATCCTTGCTGGTCCATATCCACGAGAGAGATTTGAGTTGGAGATTGCCGCTAGGTTCAGAGAGATTTCCTAAAGACAACCGTTTCCATCCTGGAGAGATTTTGCAGCTATCGATTCAATGACACTGGCTGCGCAGTCACTACATTTCTCAGAGGCCTAGCAGGATAGTAACAGATATTTTGTAAGTGAAAAAGGGTCAAGAAGGGGAATATCAACTAGATGGGCTAATAAAAAAAATATCATTCAAGGGGGGTTTTTCTTGCCCCATTTTCTTTCTTTACCCTCATGTTTAAGCTAGCTATTGTCAGGTGGCTGGGGTTGCTATATAGGCAGGCAAGGGAAGGAAAAAGATTGTTCATAGTTTAGCTTTCTTGGAGGGGCATGACGGTATGATCTTGGCGGCAAAAGAAATTAACCCTTTACTACTTGTTAGGGTGTTTTTCAATATACAATACGCATTTTCATCACACGAGGAATGATCACCAAAAATATGAGAAACAATTTTAAAAATAGTGGAAAGTTTGATGTGAAGGAGGAGAATCAAAGGATTTACATACCCAATGACTGTCACGTACCAGTATCCCGCAGAATAGCAGGCCATCGACCCAAATACTAGTTATTATACCACTGAAGTTCAACTTATGGCCTTACCCAAACCTGCATATGGCTCTCTACGGCGGTCCCCGTGGCATGAAATACGCTATTACAGGGACAACCCTAAACATGTGAGGATCCATAATAAGTTATAGTGCTGAAGGTTGAAGTCTCTATCACTAAGCGCCAGTTTTACCTTAAGTCCTCGTGTGAGTCGGATCGCAGCTGAGGGTCACTATGGCAGAGCCAAAGTGAATGACCCAACCAGACGTCGAGACTTCCATTCTTCCACACTTCAAGGTAAATTTTCCACGCTCTGGAGAAACAAAGCAAACCATTTGGCAGAACTCTAAGCCTACACTAGCACCCATCTAACTCGTAGGAGAGCTGACGATATACGGCAATGCAAATCCTTGCTGAGTGACCAAAGCTCTGAGGTTATTAACATGCAAAGAGAGAGTAAGAATTTTAAGTTCGTTTCCTCGTCAATCAGTTCGACAGGGTGGAGTTTAAAATCAAAATCTGCTTTTGAATCCAGGTAAAGCACTTTGCACAAGCAAGTCGTCGGTGTAGGATAGTGGTCTGGTATACGCACCCTGCGGTCCTATTGACCATTCATAAAGTCCAAATATCAGGGTCTTGGCGCAATAATACCGTATCGTCCAGAGCATCCTCCACTCCGCACACCCACAGAAGCCCATTCTAACGTCACCCATCCGGCCGATCGTTCACATAAAACGTGAGCCGCGGCGAGAAAAAGGAGGGAAAAAGTGAAAAAAGAAGTTTCATCCATGGACACAGAGTTCCCCTTCACCCCGCACTATATTTAGTCAACCCCCCTCACGATAACACGTCAGTCAGGGAGGCAGGCAGATATATGGCGCGATCACGGCATATCACTCGATGTAATGACCTTTGACCTTATGTGTTTAATTCATCGCATAGCATCTACCCATTCTTGAAGGCGTGTTGCACGAATACGCCGGGTAGAGATAGTGCTTCCGTGTCGCTATGCTTTACAGGTTGTGAGAACACAACCCGAAGTGAAACCCGAACGTGCGCTATGGCCCGTTATGAAAGATGTAAATTCTTGTAGAAGCAAAACAAAAAGTAAAAATAAGAAATATCATAGAAAATACAACCCCCCGCTGGGGCCGAAGCACACCTTTAGGTCTTGCAGGCGCCTCTCCCTGTGCTGCGGGAGTAATGGAGACTTGAACACGATCGTGAGCGTTCTTAGTTATGGAGATACCACCTTTGCTATCGGCCACCGATGATCCCCCCCTGCCTCGGGTGGTGGACTACCGTTGTTTAGTCCTGCGGGAGCTACGTTTTAGCCAGGGTGCAAAAATGGACCCATAGGCGAAAAAGATACACCTCTTGTCCTCCGACACTCACTTCGCGCTAATGACTTTCAAGCTCGCGCCACTCCCCAGCTCGCATACCTCTGGTAGGCAAACTGTGCATATCTCATTAACATCCATGCGCAGAGTTCGCCCTCTGCATGTCGCTTGATTTCGTCTGGGATCCGGCTGTATGTGCGATCTTGTCGGCCCAAATTATCTTTTGCGTAGAGATTTCTCGCTTCTAGCTGTATCCGATCGCCTCGCGAGGGAGTTACTTAGCCATCTGACGTATCTTACGGGGAAACCACCCACAATGTAGAAATCGCCTACATGGGTAAACAGCGGAAACTAAGTTCGAATTTGATCAACTCTGTCGATAATTGAGTTACGGCCTTAAAGATTGGTTAGCAAGGACTCTTAAGTATAGGAAATCTGAATCTGTAATCCTCGTCCAATGAGAAGAAGTTGTTCTCCTTGTATAAACATTCTCAGACTAATTATTTCGAACAAATCTCCAATTGCGCTGAATTGAGATCTACAGAAATATTGGGAGGAGAAGAAATATACTCTTGGAGAGTAAAGTGGATCAATCGCACAGCTGATGCCTCCCCACTCGCAGCAATGAGCTCTTAGAAAAATTCCACCTATTTAACATCGAAGAGACGTTCCTGGCATTGAAATCTGGGGAGTGTAGCTCGGCTCCTGGGGTGTAGCAGAGCTCATCCGCCTTCGGCAGCCGTTCCGCATGACCGACCAACATCACAGCTAGTATCCCGAGTCTCGATTTATCCCCACCCTGCGCCTTAATCCATTCTCTTGTCTCATTGTAAGCATCTCCCAACTCCAATCCACCGCAGAAAATATTGACATGTCAAAGTTCCCAAGTACCCAGACCAGGACTGGGCAGACACTGCATGGGACTCATGATCCTTTTTCTCTCCTTTTCTCCTCTTACCTCCTATATCTGAATCCCTAAAGTTTGAACGCATACGGAGGGAAAATTGGTACTTTAGTATAGGGAATTAGGCTATCGGGGTTCCTATTTCCCACCCAAAGAACGCCTGCAGTGAAAAGGAGCAACGACAGTGCTTTTGGTCTTTCTCTTTGGCCACCTCACCCAATATTTTTAACCCTAAAAGAAAAATTTGAGGGATTGCTCATGCCTTCACCCAACAAGTGGGCTCACTAGATCACACTTACGACAATCACCAACACCAACGATGTCTCTCAATCGCTCTCTCCTACGCAATGTCTCTTTTCATGATGCTACCAAACCTGACGAGGTACATACTAGGAGGGTTTGTCCAAAATGGGTCAATCACCGAGGCAACCTTTCTGGACATCCTCGGAATCTTACTTGTCGTTGAGGGGAATCCTCTGCGGGTTGAAGAGAGGCTATCGGGCCATATCGTATCCAGAACAGACATACCTCTCAAAAAAGGAGTATACGATATTTATTGTGACAGTATGTGCTATATTTCCCCATTTACTAGGCGTCCCAGTTGCTAATTTCGCCAGCCTCCATCCAAGTCAGTGATGAGCCTTGGATACCCCGCGTGATTTCTCATGATATCACCGGTAGATATGATAGATTCCGTCATGAAGTCCGTAATCGCGACCGGAGATGCGTTATTTCAGGATTGATAAATCCTGAAGGCCATATCCAGGCCGATATCTGGGAAGAGATTTCCAAGCTGCCCAATATTCCCTCTTGAGCATGAAAGTCTTTGGACTCAGTCCGACTATGGCCAATGGATTACAGACATCGGCAATACTCTTGGGATTGCGCAGATCGAATCATGTCAAAATGGGTTTCTTCTTGACCCAGCCATACACACTAAATTTGATCAGTACCTTATCTCCGTGAACCCTGACGACAATTACAAAATTGTTGCTTTCGATCTCGATATTCGCAGGTTAGATGGTAGAATTCTCGATCCCGTGTGTCGCAACCCGGGCGATCCCCACTGTGTTTCCGACCAACTTCTAAGATGGCATTTCCGCCAATCGATCCTCGCGAATGTCAGAGCAGCAGGGGGGCCTATCTTCGAGCACGACTTCCCACAGGGGCATGATATTGCGGGGGAGATCCTGGCTGATCCATATGGGCAGGAAAGGTTCAATTTGGAGATAACTTCTAGGTTGAGAGGGTTAGAGACCCTACAGCTGCCGGTTTAATGACACTAGCCACGAAATCGTTTACCGGAGACCTGGCGGGATCGCAACACAGGTCTTGCAAGTGAAAAAAGCACCACGTAGGGGAATATTAACTATGATAGATGGGCTAACAAAAAATATCCTGCAATGGGGGGTTTTTCTTGTTTCATTTTCTTTCTTTGCGCTCATATTTAGGCTAGCTATTGTCGGGTTTCTGGGGTTGTCGCAGTATATGCGGGTAAAGGAAGGAAAACTATTGTTCATAGCTTAGCTCTCCCGGAGGGCATGACTGTACAATCGTGGCGGCAAAAGAAACCAACCCTTTACCTTTTCCTGGCAATTTCTCCCATATAGAATACTCATTTTCATTACTTGAGGAATGATCACCGCAAAGATGAAAACAATCTTAAAAAGAGTGGAAAGTTTGAGATGAAAGAGGAGAATCAAATGATCTGCACACCCAATGACTATACCGGTATGCTCTGGTTCGACTCTGTACACCCACAGAGGCCCATTACACCATTCAGCATCCAGCCGCCCGTCCGTACAAAAGATGTCCTGCGGCGAGAGAAGGACGAAAGTTTCATTCATGACACACAGGTTCCCTTTACCTGCACTATATTTAGGCAGCCCCCCTCGCGATAGCACACGTCAGTCAGGCAGGCAAGCAGGAAGGTGGGAATATGTCGCGGTCACAGAATATCACTCGGTATAACCACTAACTTATCACCTGCCCATTGTCGAAGAAGTGTTGCGGCATGAATACATAGGGTAGAGATAGAGCTTCTGTTTCGCCCGGGCCTGGCTCGAAACCTGAGTATGGCCTGCTATAAAAGATGTAAGAAATAGAACGAAATACAAAGGCCACCCTGATTAAGGCTCCCCCTCTCAAACTCCTTCTCTACTCCTTAAACATGTCCTCCCATTTAATCTTCTTCTCTTGTAAACCTACTTGAGCAAGGTTATTTTAATCTCGCTTCTCAGAAATGGGATATATAACCAAGTTCCAGAGAAGTTAAAAACATAAAACCTGATACTAAGAGCTTGAGGTATGATTATCAGCAAAAAAAAATACCTTACATTCTGGGTGCCTTGTATGTCTGACATACCTGATGCCCAGAATGTTGATAGTAACTTGGAATATAATGTTATACTCAAATACTCAAGTGAGGCCAAGATGTGACCAGGATGCCACACTACTCTCAGCTACGAACCTAATACAGTGCCTAGGCCCAAACACTATACTGCTAGCTGCCTCGAGGTGTGTTATTTCACTTTCCTGTGGTATCTTGGCAAATATTGGCTCAACGGAATTCCCGTTTCATCGGAGGACCCACCTCTAGGCACTTTGCACCGTACTTTCTCCCATGTCTTGGCGCTAAGGCACCCGGATACTTGTGAAAAACGGTAGTACATATTTCGTACTCATGCAATCTTTCACACTCAATTTCTCCTTTTCCAAATATTTTTTTGTTAGGAAAAAAACTAAACACACAACCGCTCTCCTTACTCTGAGGAGATATCATAGTAGCTTTTTTTTTATGTTGAAATTCGATGCTTCGAGGGACTTATTTGACTGCCGAACTAGAAGTGATTCGGAGGTCCCGCCCTTAGGAACATTGCCCTATACTTAGTCCTTACCTCAATCTCACAATAGTTTTCTGTAGCCTGGACAATGCCATGGTGTTGCAGAGATGGGATCGTTTCCATCAACTTTCGGGCAGCGGGCCTGTTTGGTTTATGGATTCTTTCCAAGGATTGCATTGGAAAATCCTTAATGACCCCCGGCTCAACAGATTGTATGCTATCCATAGATTTTTTATCCCTGCAACAACACCTGCGGTCTATGAAAAAAAATGATTGCCCCAAAGGGAATTTTCACATTGATTCAGAGGACTGAAGCGCAAAACCACCTAATATCCACTTTCCAAGTCTTCTGTTATATGCGATAGGGCCGGTTTTGAGCCATTGATACAACGAAAAATCATCCCAGAATACTTCAGGTTCTTTATGATACTAGGCACACTAAAGCAAAAAATTCCATGGAATCTCTCAAAATCAATAGATCTGTTGCAACAAGTGAACCAAATAGCCCCTTATCTGAATTAACACACCTAAGGGCATACCGAAAAATACGGCACAAGGAAAAATTTGGTGATTATGAGAAATCTCTTAGGGAAGCAACCACTTTGCTGCCATTTTCTTGTGTATTTACTCGTTTTGTGCCGCCCACCAAATTTTCCGTGGCGCCGTATTTTTCCGTAGGCCCTCAGGTAGGCGGCCCCCTAGCCACCGGGACACCAGTGACGGACAATCCCAATAACGGTAGGGCTTGATGTATTTGTATGATACTCGAGTACCGTAAAATCTCAATAATTGGCCCATGTGCTACGGTATGTCGTTGGAGCTGCCTCCTCTGGTAAGGTGTGGTGTTTCTTTGTTTTTTTATGTCTCTCAGAGGGGCTGAGCAGCTCCTTTTTTGCCGTGACTTTCGCCCCTTTTCCAAGGTAGGGAATTCTCGACGACATAGCTGATAGCACATAGGCCAATTATTCGAGATTTTACGGTAGGGGGGTAAGATTTTGTTTACTCGAGTATGATACCGGGTACCGTTACAGTACCTCCAGAAGGGAATCTTCCTAGGGAGCCCCGAAATTAGAGTGCCACCTTGCTTCTTTCCCATGTTGCGGAATACTTGTAGTGTCGAGATCTCATGCATCCTACCAATCGTTTCGCTTCCTGCGCCTGTCCGTTCCTTTTCCTATCCCCTGTCATGCCCTTGCGGGCTGACCTCTTCCACCCCCCCGGTCTGGTACTTCTTTTTCCTTTTTCCTTTTTCCTTTTTCCTTCTTTTTTCCTTCTCGTTGCTCATTTCACTCTTGATGTTTTGGTGTGAAATAGAAAATTGGTTATTTCTCCTTTTTAACCTTCCTTCCTCCCCCTCCCAGCTTGACCTTTCTCCTTTCTTTCTTTGAGCCAACATTCCTCTAGACATCCTTCATCCACCTCAACCTATCTAATTCACTCGTTCAACCCTTCGACTTTAAACTCCAATAATATATCTATCTTTTTGGAAGGTTCTTCACTGTCAACACTTTAAGATGAAAGGTACAATTGCCCGGTCATCTATCCCAACATGGCAACAGAATTATTAACACTCTTGCCCTCTAGCCCTCATTCTCGTCGGTGGCTTCGGTACTCGTCTGAGACCTCTTGTATGGATGACCTCTCCATTCAGCTTTTCACTCGAGCTCTCAATCCAGAAATCGTTCTCTTCTTCGTAGATTATACGGTTAACAGAGTGGATTCATGCTGGATGGAGAATTGGTGTTTCAGAGGATTTCGTGCTGACAGTGAATACTATCCGCCGTCCAGACATTGACCCTTCCCAAGCCCCTTGTGGAATTCGGCAACAAGCCCATGATTCTTCATCAAGTCGAGTCTTTGGCTGCTGCTGGTGTTACCGATATCGTTCTTGCTGTCAACTACAGACCCGATGTTATGATCAGTGTGCTTAAGAAGGTGAGATGACCTTTACTTGAAGACAAGAACAGTAGTTAAGCTTCTCTGCCCTCAATAGTACGAAGAGCAATACGGCGTCAAAATTACCTTCTCTATCGAGACCGAACCTTTAGGGACTGCTGGTCCGCTTAAGCTTGCGGAGGAAACCTTGGGTAAGAACCAGGAGCCGTTCTTTGTTCTTAACTCGGATGTCATCTGCGACTACCCGTTCAAAGACCTCGCCGCATTCCACAAGTCGCACGGTCAGGAGGGGACAATCGTTGTCACCAAGGTAGAGGAGCCTTCGAAATACGGTGTCGTCGTTCACAAGCCGGGCCACGACTCGCGCATCGACCGCTTCGTAGAAAAGCCCGTCGAGTTTGTCGGGAATAGAATTAATGCCGGCATCTACATTCTCAACCCCTCGGTCCTAAGCAGGATTGAGCTCCGCCCTACATCAATCGAGCAGGAAACTTTCCCTGCCATTGTCAAGGATGGGGAGCTGCATTCATTCGATTTGGAGGGTTTCTGGATGGATGTCGGGCAGCCAAAGGATTTCCTGACTGGAACCTGCCTTTACCTATCATCACTGGCCAAGAAAAACTCAAAGTTGCTCACTCCTTCTTCGGAGCCCTTTGTATATGGTGGAAATGTCTTGATCGACCCTACCGCAACGGTTGGAAAGAACTGCCGTATTGGTCCTAACGTTACTATTGGACCGGGTGTCGTTATTGGCGACGGTGTTAGGGTTCAGAGATCTGTCCTTCTCAAGGGATCAAGGATCAAGGATCATGCATGGGTTAAGAGCACTATCGTCGGCTGGAACAGCAAAGTCGGAAAGTGGGCAAGGCTGGAGAATGTCACTGTATTGGGAGACGACGTGACTATTGATGATGAAGTCTATGTTAACGGAGGATGTGTGCTACCACACAAGACCATCAAGGTCAACATTGACGGTATGTCTTCCCTACCAATAATGTGTGGATTACTGCTAATTTCAAGCGTGCAGTACCTGCTATCATCATGTAAAGGTTGAAAGCTACGTTTCTTATTTCTAGGCCCTAGCCAGGGGGCGACCTCTCCTCTTCTTTTCTCTGCTTTCTAAACGCTTTCGTTCCTATTTCTTGTAATTGATTAAAAATATTGGGCTAGGGTTGAGTAAAAGGTACCGTCGGGTTTCCTCTTGTTGGGCGGTGGGCTTACCCCTGTAGCCCTTCTGTTTTCACCTGTGGAGAAAGGAACGTGTAATTAGTGGTCATGATGTATGTTTGTGTAGAGTATGGGGGAATGGGTGTCATGGCGAGTCTTAACGTGTTTATCATAGTCGAAGGGTATATATATGAAACATAGTCCATAAAGTTCTCTAAACTCTCGGTCCGCGGGCCTCAATTCCCTTGTTAGTCACGTGAAACCCCCACCTCTTGATACCGGTGAATAAGTTACCGTAGCTCCTGCCGTGGGGAGGGTAACTCCGAACCTCCTCCCACTTTATTTTAGAGTTCCCTCATCTCGAACCAAGCTCATCCCGCATCTTCGACCCCTAAGCACAATGACGGAACTCAGCTTCACCAAGCAATTCCTCTCAACTTTGAGCTCTCGCCCAATCCGCATCAACGCCGACTTTTGCGAGGACGCGCGCAAGCTCCCGGCCCGCACTCCCGTGCACCCCCCCCCCCCCCAATCAATCCATTGATCCAAAACTAACCAAACTCAGTACACCCTCCCCAAGACCTCAAAGCCAAAGTCTAAGAAAGCTTCCCCCGCCTCCTCCACTGCCTCTCCCACCCCAACTGGTACTTATCCATCCCTTCCTTCCTTCCTTTCGACCATTAACCATTACTAATTTCCAAAGCAAATATATCCCTCCGCTCCCTCCGCGGCGCCTCAATCGTCCATCCCCTCCCCGCAACGCCCCTATCCACGACCATAATATCGCTAAAGCACCAATTGTCCACAGCCAGCAAGATCCCGATCGAGAAGATCAAGTTACTGCTGAAGGGGAGGGTGCTCGGCGACCTGAAGACGCTGGAGGGAGTTGGTGTTAAGGCGGGGGAGGAGGAGGTTGTCGTTAGTGTTATGGTTATGGGTGGTGGTGGTGGTGGTGGTGGCGGAGGGGAGAAGGGAGAGGAGGAGGGGGAGGAGGAGGGAAAGGGGGTTGTTGTTGTAGATGAGGCCTTTTGGGGGGATTTGCGGGGGTGGTTGGATAGGAGGGTTGGAGGCCAGCTTGCGGAGGATATGGTGGGGGTGTTTAAGGAGGGGTGGGGGGCGGCGAAGTGATGGAAGGGATGCTGGAGTGGAGGTCAAGTTGGGGTTGGGCACTTGGTAATAATTCCCATACTCAGATGCGGGGTGTCCAACCTCGGCTCGGCCGCGCGAGTGCTTGTAGACTTCTGGGTGGTGGTGCGCCTTGGAGAGATGGATGGTTGAATTAGAGATATCCTTTCGACTTCGGTATTTTGTTATCATGCACAATTCTCTCTTTTCCCCTCCCCCCGTTGTTCGTCGCTGGGGAATAATCGTGGGATTTATTATATTCCGAGGGTAATAAGGCTACGAATCCAAATCCTAGGCTCTTTATTTGCTAGCGCATTCCCAGGCTTCGGTATCAAGAGTGAGAATATTATTGACTTATTACCAGCATTTGATTCAGGATAAGCCTGTATGATAACACTACCGACATCAGCAACCCACCACCACACACCCCACAACCAATCACTCGCCATCCTGGCATCCCCACCGCCAAAACCCACCGCCAAGCCTTTCCAACCGGATCCGTGCGCAAGCCCACCTTACTTTATCTCAACCTCACCTCCGTGATCACACCTTACCCATCCACCAAACAGTAAAGCACATATCATTACCTCCCCATATACAACCCACCACCCACTACCCACTACCCGCCCAAAAATAAAACACATCCAAAATGGACACAGTAGACGCCTCGGCCCACTACTCCCAATCCATCGATGGTACCTCCCCTCTCCTTCTCCCTTCCCCTTCCCCTACCCTCCTCCAGTCAGCCAGTCAACAACCATTCTAACGGCCCCAGAAAAACCCTCCCTGCTAGTCCTAATCCTCGATACGAACCCCTACGCCTGGTCCACCCTCTCCGCAACACTCCCGTTGGAACGGGCCCTAGCTTCGATCCTAATCTTCCTAAACGCGCACATGGCCTTCTCGCACGCGAATCGGGTCGCGGTGATTGCCTCGCATACGAAGTCTGCGCGCTTCCTCTACCCCACTGCCACTACTGCTACCGCCGCCGCCGCCGCTGCTGCTGCTAGCGGTGGCAGCGGCGGCAGTGGCAGTCGTGGGGGTGGGGGAGGTAGTGAAGACCCATTCCGGGACGCAAACAAGTACCGCCAATTCCGCCTCATCGAGGATCAAGTCCAGGCCTCGTTCGCGGAACTCATGCGCCAGACGACGGCTGATGAATTGGTGGATGCGAAGGAGACTATGATGGCTGGTGCTTTGGGGCTTGCGTTGGGGTATATTAATCGCTTAGTTAGGGTTGACGATGGTGCCGTGGTTGGTGGCAAGAGTGGTGGTGGTAGTGGTGGCGGTGGGAAGGTGGGGACGACGGCGGCGGCGGCGGCGGGAGCAGCGGGGGAGGTTATCAGTATGAATGCTAGGATCTTGGTGGTTAGTGTTTCCGGTGATCTGGCGGAACAGTATGTTCCCGTTATGAATTCGATATTCGCGGCGCAGAGGAAGGTTGGTTTATGTCTTTCTTTCTTTCTTTCTTCCCCTTCCGCCCCGATGGGGTTGCTCGGATGGATGGATGGATGGGTAGGTGGATGGATGGATGGCTGACGGGAGTAGAAAATACCAATTGATATCTGTAAAGTCGCTGGCGAGACCGTGTTTCTGCAACAGGCGTCGGATACTACTAGAGGTATATACATGCAGTTGGAACATCCGGGAAGCCTTTTACAGTACTTGATGGTTCGTGCCTACCTGCCCACCTACCGCCCAACAAACCCGGCAGCTAATCTTTCGATTCGACAGATGTCCTTTATCCCAGACACTGCTACTCGCCGGCATCTGGTCCCACCAACGCAGATAAACGTGGACTTCCGCGCGGCGTGCTTCTGTCATAAGAATGTTGTGGATATCGGGTTTGTGTGCTCGATATGCCTGTCAAGTAAGCCGTCCCTGTTCCCCTATGTTTTTGAGATGCGGCCGGGTAGGAAGGGGGCAGAGTATAAATAGTGAAATTTGAATGTGGAGGATGCTCCGGTCCCTATATAACCCCGAGGCTCAAGAAATTGAGCAGAATAGTCTCGCTCCATTGGATGTATCACGCCTTTGCGGGATAATTCCTTGGGTTGGCCGAAATTTGCGAGCAATATTCGAACATGGGAGCCGGAAACTCTGGAAAAACTGCCCTCTCACAACTCGTCTCCTTGGACATCTTATCCTAGAAACCTTTATTCGTTCTATCTTATGCATGATCCTGAGTGCTAACGTCCATAATCGCCGCTTGGCTGGTCTTTATATAGTCTTCTGCACCCCGCCTGAAGGCGCCATCTGCACCACATGCAACACCAAACTCGATATATCCGCCCTTGGGAACTTCGGCGGAAACCCCGCTGTGGTATTGACAAAAAAGAAAAGGACAAAAAAACTAAAGCAGTCGAAAGCCACCTCCTTTTCAAACGAGGCATCCGCCACCAGTACTCCAGGAACCCCAGCTTCGTAGGAGGAAAAATACCCTCCATTACTCATGCTAAACCAACAACCATACCCATGCATAAATTGTGAAATCGAAAACTCTTACACCTCCATCAGGAAGCAGGGGAAAGAAAGCGAAAGCAAGGGAACAAGAGCGACTGCTGGTAATATTACTACAGGGTCACACAGTGTCTATCGACGTAGTTAGGCTCTGACCATATAATTGTATAATTAGCATAACGGGTCTTTCAGGTACTGCAGATTCCATTATGTCCTTTCCTACCTTTATTCGAGAGTGGGAGTTTTCCCAATCGTTAATTTCAGTGGGGGCTCACTCCGCTCCAAGCCTAGAAGCTTGAATAGATTTCCCTCCAAGGCATGTTTCGGGATTATTCCTATTGCGGGACATTATAGTCTCGGGGTCCTTCATATATGGGGTCATATGAGCCATTACCTATAGATAGCCATGTTAGAATACGAAAAGTCGACTTGCGCTAATATTGAATCACGCAGAATAATTTAAATACCATGCTGTCAGTGGTGTGCCCGTAGAGAAACTTGATTCTAGCTTTCGAAGCTTTATCAATTTTGACAGCCATGATACCCACTGCAGAAGACATGGCTGACTCTTTGACAATTCTCGAACCTATCAGCCATTAGCAGATAATACCCCACATGCCCAAACTATCATTGGGTTAACCAACCCATAAAGTCTTCCTCAATACTGTTCTTCAGGCCTTCGATCTCGTCTTCCGTGGCGATCAGACGGCCGACAGTTTTGGACGCAATAAGTGTATGAGCCATTTGCTCACCAGTACCTACATCATTCACCGTTAGGAACATTTATCCATGAGATCCGAAGAGCTGAATAAAGAGCTTGCCAGAGCATGTAGCTGCAACGACCGATTGGCCCTCACGAGCAATCCAAGTCCCAACGCCAATCAATGCTGCGGGTCCAATCCTGCCACGATGTTTCATCCCAATACCTCCAGAGCTACTCCCCGCAGCAACGTTTCCCCACCGGTCAACACAAATACAGCCGACAGTATCTGTAACCAGATCTTCGCTATCTGGTTGCACTGGCGTATTCACACCGACCCCTTCCTCGGCCGCCTTAGCTGCACAGGTGGGACGTCGGTCCGCTCTTTGGCGTCTATTCGTTGCTTGTTCCTCCCGCTCTGCTATATCAAGCTCCTGTCTCCACCTGCTCCAGCGAGCGTATGTATGACTAGTGATCAGTGCCTCATTATCAACCTCGGGGAAAAGATGTTCTTGCGCATAGGCAAGAGCGCCGTGGCCGACTAAGAGAATAGGAGGGACTCTCTTAAGCGATAATGGCTTACGAGTGTTGTCTAGGACAAGACGGGCAAGTGCTGAAGGGTTTTTAAATGCTATGAACTGATCAGCTCACTGAAGACAATAACCAATGAGATTAGTATATGGATCAGGCTAATTGTTACCCCAAACGGCCCCCACAGCTCCAGAACGCCCACTATCTTCCATAATGGAGGCATCACACTCAACTGTCCCATCTATAGATAAATTGCTCCCGTAGCCAGAATTGGTAATCTCATTATCTTCCAAGCTTTTCAAAGCCATTTCAACGCCATCCGTAGCGGACCCGCCATTCTTGAGAAATACAATAGCAGCCCGACAAGCCCTGTGAAAATAAAATCAAAAAGTCAGATAAAACGTCATATCAGGCAGGAATCCTCCTCATCAGAGGAAGGAAAAGGGGAGAAGTGACGGGTTTACTAACGAGGCGCAGGCTTCACGGTGAGCAGGCTCGTTAGGAACAGAATGATAGCCGGCTCCAGCATGGACGAAAACGGCGGACCAATCCTCCCAGGTTGTGGCTTGGGTAGCCCTCGACCTCAATTGGCACTCCATTCCGTTGTTTCCAAGTAAAACTGCACTACAGTAATGGATAACAGACCCCTGAGAGCAAACCAGACACCTTTGACGAGAAGGATTGGGGGGTGCTGATTAGTTCTTATTCGAGAAGCCTTCCTACAACTACCACAAGCCACAAAGGATACAATAGGAGGAATGCACGAGAGGGGTAAGGAAGGAGTGGGGAGTGGGGGAGGTGAGGAATGTATGCTTCGAGAGTAGAGGGGAGGAGGAAGGTGAGGAAGAGAGGGTGATATGAGGTTAGATAGGGGAAGGAGGGGTACGAGAAACGAAAAAATAAAAATAACGAACACAGTGACTACGCGGCAGCCGTTATTACGAGTCCCAGATCCTCCAAGGGAAACCTCTGCGTACGTTGCCTTTATTATTCTTCAGTTGACGGTCCTATACGTGCGGCTCAACAAGGAGGGGCCCTCGGTGCCCCTCCATTTGCCAAGATTCTCCAGGAGCATGTCTTAAGGCTGAGCGCAGGGACTCTTTTAGTTGTAGGGCTAGGCCGATCCAAAGCTTATATGGACGTCTCAACAACGAACCGGTTGTCTACCGGGGAAGAGGATTCACGCTGCTACACGTATCATATTTGTGGGCTCTTATGAAGCAATTGCATGAATGATGAATAATAAATAATAAACCCATTAACAGCACATAGCCAACGCGGTGACCTACATTTAACAAGCTATTCCCACCCCATATCGAAGCGGTTGCCCTGAGGGTTCGAGTGACATAATGTGGTTTCGAAGTGCTCGGCCACTGAGAACCAACAAGTACCAGCACTACGGTAATCCGGATATCTCTGTGACTATGATACCCTTAATTAAACTAAACAAATACTTCTGCATGCATTCCCTAGCAGCGTCAAGAAAAATACTACACAAACCCAGTATGCAACGAGTCTCCTATCAGAACTTAGAGCATTCGTTCCCCGTCTTTATCTTCCCTCTTCGAGACCACCTCTCATTACCAGACACCAAGGCAGGCTTCTTGCAGCATGGGAATCACCGTACCCATACAGCCCACCATCCCCCCTACGACCCTCCCCAGCCCACCACGAGAGGAATGTCCGATACCGGTATCCTAACAACTAAACTTCTCAAGTACGATGCTAACATCACCTCCACCCCATCCAAGCCAAACTGTTCCACCCCAGCCCCACTTCTCCGGTCAAAAAATAAAGCCCAAAAGGCCCCTCTCACCCCACCAGATGAGCACATGCAACCGCCCGGGTCCAATCCCTACCCTTCTTATGGAATTGTGAAAAAGGCTTCCTATCCACTCACAGCAGCGCTTTCGGCCACCCCCCTCTGCTACTCGAGCACAGCACCTTTCCAACCAACTTATCTCCTTGCCGCACCCACATTTAGCCAACTCATCATCACCACCATCGCCACCCCTATCACACTCTTCTAAAGCCGTGCTGTACGAGTGCGCATGCATATACAGTACGAGTACGGCTTCATACATGTCGGCACTGTACAGTACTACAGGACAGTATGTAACGTACGTAACCAGGGTATAACCTTGCGGGATGACCGGCGGCCAGATGGGGAGGGATGGAGGTGCATAGAGGCTCAAAAGCTTGTCTGAGGATGGAGAGTTTGATGGACCTGAGGCGGGGCATATATATACTCAGGAGGGGGTTGGAAATGACGGAGTGTTAGATTTTGTAATTGAGGATTGGGCTTTGAGATATGTACTAAAAGGCCTATTCAAAAATACACCAAACTCCATTTCCGGTTTTCTATCATACAGCAGTAGCGGTCCTATTGAATGAAAAAATAGCTTATGATCTCGACGCACGGGCTAAGGCCTTTCGAGCTCTCTTCGATAGCTTCGGTGGGGCCTCTGTCTTATTATCTTTTGGGCTTGCCTCGGACTTTGGTAGATCTGATGGACCGGCTTCGTCTTCTGCTTTTCGCTTATTTACTTGAAGAGGTTCATTAACCACAACGCCTATAACACCTCGGAAAGAAGTTCTCTTCAATTTGGCTTGTGCCTAACCAGTAATGTCAGTCCAGTCCAGTCCGAAATACTCAAAATACAAGATCTGGGGAAGGCCACACCACCACCAGGCGAGGAAGCCCGTCCACTGCCTCTCTGCCCTTGTCCTGACTTAGTCCCCATAGTGTTGCAAGATTGATCACGTCGAATGGGCCCCTAACACCTAGAGCTTTCCTCGCTTCACTGCTAATCACGATTCCCCGCCCTCTTGTTGCCCGTATTAATGCTGCTGCGTTTCCTATCAGATTCCTTCGTGCCGTGATATCATTAATACTGGCAGAGTAGTTTATTTCGAGAAATATCCCCCGCTGGATTGCCAGTCCAACCGTCTTATGCTTGAAGTGGTAGCCCATGCGCTGTGAGAGATCGACAGAGATGAGGTCGCAATCTAGTTCTTTGCAAGCTTGCAGTAGGAGCTTCTCGTTAGTGGGCCGTAAAGCAACAATGTCATAGGCGGAGGTGAGGGCGGCGAGTCGGTGGTTTTGAGAGGGATCATCAAGGATAACCGTTATTCGGCGGAGTATTCGGAGGTTCGGATGTTTGGGGAACGGATTCTCTGGGATTGGATTGAGCTGGAGAAAAATGGACGTATTAGAGGGATCCCCTTGATAGATGAACGAGCAAACGAAAAGCCCGCGTGCGGCGAAGTAGGTGGTGGTTGGGGGGAGGAGATACATACCTGGGTCTGTGGGAATTTTCCCGAGTGGGTGTGGGATAGAGCAATCACATTATAGCCTACTATTTGTCGATAGTCAGTTTTATATAACGTTCGAACTTCAAAGAAATGAGAAGCCGTACACTCGCCCAGGAAAGCCACAGTTCGCGGAAGATCCGGGGAAGTGGGAACCCAGGGAACGTTGAGGTCGTAGAACATCTAAGTGGTAGAAACCCAACTATAGTATAGAGCCTGTGCGGATTGGTTGGGACGATTCGAAATGCGGATTTGAGGGATGAAGAGGAGAATATGCGGCTTTAACGGGTTGAGGAGTGTTGAGTGACGGCGGTAGGGTATCGTAACTTGTTGCGCGAGTAAAGAGGCTCAACGACGTGGGCTCCACGGATTGTGCTCGCGTAAACTATGCAATAGCAGCCGTGTTAACAAACGTGGTTCAATTATGCACGAGCAGGCTAAGAGGGCTGTTCCCCTCCCACTCGATACGGGTATCTCACTAGGCGGTGCCAAGAGGTCATCATCACCCCAGGCCCCGAAGCCCTCCAAGCATCGGCTCGAAATCCCCGCAAAACATAGCTACCCGAGTATAACGAGAGTCATATTTTGTTATTGGCCCTGCTCCGGAATTAAATTTGTTGTAAAAAGGGACAATTGCAGAAAATAGGGAGGGTATTCGAGTCTTTCTGTCTATCGCCAGCTCTTTTGACCCCCACGACTTTCTTGGCTGGCTTGCTGATTGCTGCGCGGGGGTGTGATTTTAAGCCATCGCTGCAACTCTTCTGACCACATAACCCCCCCAGCACTTTCCCTTACCATTTCATACGGAACCACATATTGAATTCATAGAAGTTGAGACGATTAAATTCTTATATATTATATATATTTTTCTTTCTCTTTTGTCTACCTACCAGGTGCCGTTATTACGGCAGCTCTTCGCGGCGGTTAGATGTGTCTTGCTTTGATCGCAGGTTCCAGTGCAGACCCGGTACAGTAGAGCCAATACAATGCGCTCTACGATATGTCGTGACTACGTTCATTTTCTCATGGAAGAGGCAGCGCGATATCATGACGGAGGGATGATAGTTGGAATTGTCAAAACTGCTCTAATGACACTCCGCCGGCGAAGAGGAGATGAAGATTTGCTGTGCGGTGTTTTGAAGAGAAATTCCAAACCGAACGAAGCTGTGGAAAGCAACTTAATTTTTAGTTCCTTCCTCCATGTATTCACCCCTCCTTTCACTTTATGTGCTCCTGCTCTTGGTGGAGTTTCTACTCCTCTGCTTGCCGCGGGACATAACATTTTACGGTTCGTCAAGAAATTCAGTTGTCGCTGAAAATTGCTTACACAGAATATGCAAATTAGTTTCCGGAAAATAGAAATAGATGAACTGCCAGGCGCCCAACACCCTTGTAGATTTGGCTTTAGGTTGTCGCCGTTGTCTTACCCTTCTTTCAAGGACTCGTACCGACTTTCCCTCAGAGATCCCCCCTCCCACCACAACCACCACCACCACCACCACCACCTTCTCCTCACACCTCACAACGTTCCCCTCCACCCCCTTCCTGAACTACTGCACGCCCCTCCGCCCCCTCCTTCTATCATATCAAACTGGGTGCGGCCTAGCTTCACCGTAACACAACCACCTCCATACCCTCAACCACCGGCAGGAGCCTTGTCACCCAAAAGGTGACTGACCATCTGCACCTTTGTTTCGCTCTGCCTGCCAACATCTACCGTCCTTAAATCCGCCTCTCCCTCTCCTTCACTTTCCTTCATTCCTGCCACATCAACCCTTCATCACGGCGTCAACTTTCTCGCCTTTCTGTTACTCTCTGTCTCGATTTCTAGAGTATTCACCAAACTCATCTTCCAATATCTTTCTCTCGAGTGTTTAGTCGTGGAGTCAGGGCAATGGCTCGCGTTTATGCGGATGTAATACCCCTAGCTGTTTTCTAACCTTTCTGATCCCCCGCTAGAATTTCGATGTCGCAAGCGAGACTACGATAGAGCAATAGTCCCGGACGCGATATTTTTGCTACGGAGGTGATAAAGAAAACTGAGAACATGTGACTGATCTGAAGCCTTTGAGCACGGTGTAGGTCAATCAGCACATGCCCAGAGCATACTGGGACTATGACTCAGTCAACATTCAGTGGGGCGTTCTTGAGAACTACGAAGTCGTGCGCAAAATTGGTTGGTTTTTTATATTCTTCAGAACCTGCCGCTTCCCGAACCTTGCTTTGCTGACACATTCTCTTGTTTGATTCCTTATCTTAGGTCGGGGTAAATACTCGGAAGTATTCGAGGGAATAAATATCACAAATTACCAGAAAACCGTTATCAAGGTGTTGAAGCCAGTTAAGAAGAAGAAGATCAAGCGCGAGATCAAGATTCTGCAGAACCTCTCCGGAGGTCCGAATATTGTCGCTCTGCTAGATGTCGTCAGGGATCCCCAGGTTTGTTGCTCTGGCCCGGTTCTAATTGGTACTACGTATGAGCTGCTCTAACCCAGATGCTCTCACCACCTCAGAGCAAGACACCCTCGTTAATATTCGAGTACATAAACAACACCGACTTTCGCAGCCTTTACCCGAAGTTCCAAGATTACGATGTGCGCTACTATATCTATGAACTGCTCAAGGTTAGTGTTTTTCAAGGTGTCAACATAGATCGGAGGTATTTAGTGGCTAACCTTCAGAACCTTTTTAGGCACTCGACTTTTGTCATAGCAAGGGTATCATGCATAGAGACGTCAAGCCCCATAATGTCATGATCGACCACGAGAAACGGAAGGTTAGCCTTACAAATCCCAAACATGCCCAATGCGTATATTTAATTGATGGTTGCGCCAATAGCTGAGATTAATTGATTGGGGTCTCGCCGAATTTTACCACGCCGGGACCGAATACAATGTCCGCGTTGCATCGAGGTATTTCAAAGGTCCAGAATTACTTGTCGATTATCAGGAGTATGACTATTCGCTCGATCTCTGGTCCCTGGGTGCTATGTTTGCGTCAATGATCTTCCGCAAGGAGCCTTTCTTCCATGGAAACTCAAACTCAGATCAACTAGTCAAGATTGCAAAGGTCCTAGGAACAGAGGAATTGTTCGACTACCTTGATAAATATGACATTGAGCTCGATACCCAGTACGACGATATTCTAGGACGATTCCCCAAGAAGAGTTGGCACCAATTCGTCAATGCCGATAACCAGCGTTTTGTTAGCAACGACGCTCTTGACTTTTTGGATAAATTGTTAAGATATGATCATCAAGTATATTCCGAACCATATCCTACATGTCCTTGATGATACTAATGGATTTTGTAATTAGGAACGCTTGACCGCAAAGGAGGCCATGGCCCATCCTTACTTCGAGCCCGTTCGAAGAGCAGCATCCACACCAAATCACGGATCATCTTCCCATGCTTAAATGTGACGGAGACCATATGGCACGCAAACATACTTAGTAAATCGGCGCGAGGCGTTGCCAGTGTATTTCTTGTTCCTAGTTTTCCTGAACCATGGCTCCAATTATGTCCGTTTTTTATGATCACCCTCTCATACGCTCCTCTCTCTGCATATCTATTTTTTCCTTTTACACTTTGTCCATTTCCCTCTGTGTCTCGGATAGTGTGGGATTCATTTTCTCGGTTTTTTCCCCCCAACCTTCTTGGTCCATATTATATGTTCGTGGTGCTCGCCAATTCTACTCAAAATGAGAAGGGTTGTTCTGTATGCCCATCTCCCTTCGGTTCCTGTTTTGGTATGATATGATAATTGTTTTTCAGTTGAGTTACTCACCAGACCCGCACTTCTTTATCATCATCTTGATCCATCCATCCGTTCCATCAGCTGCCGTATTCCCTTGTGCCCTTGGCGCCCCTTTCCGAACCTCCCCCCCACTTTCTCGTTTCCTTCCTCCCTTCTTTTTCTCTTCCTTCCAGATCCCTATATAGGTGTTGGCATGTAAGGCATTGAAAGCGGGGGGGGAAGGGGAAAGAAACTTATCCGTGAATATTGTGCATCTTCTCGGGCGCTCGTTATCGGCAATTACAAATCAGTGAGGGAGGCAAACGGGTTGGTTGGGAGTACCATACTGTACTGTATACCATTATAATAATAATATTTTTCCAAAAAAATACAAAAAGAGGTATGATACCAGTCCCGCAAGTTAGGTGTGTGAGTTTTGTTATTTTACTTTTTCCACCGGTATTGTGAATGTTATACAACAGGCAAGCGGATGGACAAAGCATTTCTGAGTTGTCTGTCTGCTGTAAGTTAATCTAGAACCCTTTTTTTCTTTTTCTTTTTTCTTTTAAATCTTTTTGTGTGCACATCATGCCGCCGCAGTGAGGTTGACACAATAAATTGTTGACGCCCTCCTTCTTTCCACTTCCTCCTCAATTGAAGTCTGCCGACCTAGACTATTTACAGGACCGATAGCGAATGGTACGAGCACTTCTCCCATGATTTGAATCCAGCGCGGGTTTCCCGATTCCGTCGAGTATGCACTGTACACGCCACAGGGCATCATACCTGCCCCTATACGTACAGTGCAGCAGAGTAAAAGTAGGAAGGAACGAAAGAAAATATCATACTATAGGTGATATAAACGTTAGGTCTTGCCCTGATAATCCGGAGTGATACCATCAGGGTGCAATATTTATTTATCCTTACCATTTCGCACTCGCTCGTCTCGTCCGTCCCCGAGCAGACCGGGACCGTACCGCGCTATCGTATAATACCGTGCGAGCACTACTCGTACACTGCAGTTGCTTCTTCCTTCGTCTGTGTAGCCAGCTTATCGGGATCGAGGACTCAAATCTAGTCTATGAATCGAGGAGAGAGAGTGCGGGTTAACTGACGGGAGGGATGGAGGTAGTCTATAGTATACCGGCCAGTACTAGCACGGTGCCCGATCCCTTGTGCTCGAGTAGGGGCTTTTTCATGACAATTATGACAATATGGTATGATAATATTATGATATTATGATAGATGTATGAAGAGAAAATAAAAAAGAAAAAGAAAAAGAAAAGAAAAGAAAGGTTCCGGGTAACGGGTTTAGGAGGTTTTTTTTATGATATCTTATCTGAAGGGAGGGCCCTAGGGCATTTAGAATTCGCTCGGAAACAAAGAGAGAGAAAAAACTTGCTAGTTGCCTCAAGCATGTGCTGGTTGGGTTGGACAGACCATCTCTTTTTTTCTGGAATGGAAGACGTCAGTTGCTTCGCTTACATACATCCATGCAAATAATCGAGCCTTCTTTCTCCTTCCCTTCCCTCCCTCTCTCATTCTCATTCCCATTCAGCTGCATTCTTATTTTATTTTTATTTTCAGCCTCAAAAAAATAAATATCTAATGAAGATAATGACGATGAGAGAAGAGCATCGATTTCATAAACCATTGAATATTACTGCTGCTGGTCTTATTCTTAACTACGGTATCATCGTCGTCGACGACGAAATTTAATACTCTTTTTTTCATTTTTTTCACTTTTTCATTCTGGTTCTATTCTAAAATTTGGTTTCAAAACTTCCAACTCGAACATCAGCCCCCCTTTGTGCCCCCGTTGGACGCACCTCCCCCGGCAGCAACCATCAGACTAACCAGTGATCATTTCAACGACACGGGTAGCTGATTCTCAAACCGAAGTTAGCAGGCACAACAGCACAGGGCAGCGACAGCACCGCTAACCTTGATCTACGAAAGTCTCGCTCCAAAGAACCACCCACCAACCAACCACCAGTAGCCCCCGCCCCCCCCCCCGATCAACCCAACCCAAAAAATAACAATCACAATCTCCCCTTCACCACTACTCCCGCCACGTCCTCCATTCATCCATCATCGATCGAGATACGGTGGGCACACATCTAGAATCGGGAGAAAAAAGGGGGGAAGGAAGGAAGGAAAAGGAGAAAACTACCAAAATGCGTACAGATCCCCGCATCCGCCAATCCCTAAACCGCATCTCGACCTCTCTCGAGAACGCATCGGACAACGCTCGCACGGGCTGCTTCACGTTCGCAAAGTCATACTTGGATCCCTGCCTAGCCTCCTTATCAAATTGTCTGCCCCAGCCACGGCCACACAATGCACATCACAGACGGAGCGGGCGCAGTGAATACCCCTTTGGGTTCTACGATTACGATGATTACTCGGATGAGGAGACGTCTCGACGGGGTGGTGGGTTTCTGGCCTGGGGGAATGATGAGTTAGATCGGTTACTTGCTGGCAGTGGAGCCGGAGACGGAGGTGGTGGTGGAAGTGGCAGTGGTAGTGGGTATCGGGGGACTGGAGGGGGAATGTACTACGGGTCTTCAGCATCAACAAGTGCCGTTGGAGCCCTCAGCGGAAAGAGAAAGGGAAATTTACCGAATGAATCGGATCCTACGGTGATTCCCACAACAAGTATGTTCGGCTTCCTAGCCCGCTTTGCAAGTTTCCGTGGTCGCGGCCTGCGATATAAACCCTCTGCTGCGAACCTTCAAGAACACCCACAACGTAACGCCGGTCTAGCGGCCGTAGAAGAAGAATCTGGTCGGGTCCGCTCCATCAGCCCCGCCATTGGGGGTGGGAGGGAGGAAATTGGAAGGGGACGAAAACGCAGCGCCACAAATAGCTCCGGCGAAAGCGCCGGCGAGAGCCTGCGCAGTCGGGGAGACTTGTGGCCTAGCGAGGATGATGATGACGCAATCCCTATCGGCGACGACTTCCTTGGTAATAACATAGATGACAATCTAGTAGTTGTCCGCTCCCGGGACGAGGAATCCCCATCTCCTCCACTACCACCGGATGGTAATGCGCTACGCCTCGAAGAACACACCACCCGAGAACATGAAGAATTGGAGACTGAGAGGAAGCGAGAGGCGGCCAGGAAACTTGCGTTGCAGAGGGGCTTGGCTGCTTCCCCTGTAGCCCCCCCTCCCCACAAAAATCATTCCTATATACGTGATTCTCTAACAATTGTGTAATAAAAGGACCCAACGTCAGCCCCACTCCCATCGTCAGGCTCAGTCTCAAAAGCCGTCTCGCTGAGGTCCGCAATGACGATCGATGCCCCGCAGTCCCCAGCTAGCATGAGGTTATCCACCCCCTCCCCACCGCCATTCCCTCCGGAGCCGGTGAGGAGGGAAAAGGTCGGTTCTGCTTCTGCCAGCACTGCTCCCGCCACTGCTCTCTCTCCTTTGTTATCACCGCCACCACCGCCCGCAGAAACAGGCGCAGCGAAGGAAGGCGCGAACGAAGCAGTAAAGGAATTCCGAGGCGCTGGTGAAATGGGGAGTGTATAGTCAACCTTATTTGTTTTTCCTCTATACTCGGGCCGTCGGTCCATTATACTTTTACTTATGTCTGCATTCTCTTTTTTATTTTCTCCCTTCAATATACAAGAGTCACAAAACGACAAAATCGCGGAAATAATAACAAAGGATACTGGTGTTCAGGAAAGGCTGTGAGATTGCTTGTTTTTTTTGGTTCCTTTCCCTCCTTTTCTCTTCTTCTTTCCCCCTGTTTCTCTACTTTGTTTACATTCCTTTTTCCTCATGCATGGCTGGTCTGGTCTGGTCTTTTCTTTTTTTGCATTACTTTGGGGATGGGGTGGGGTGGAATGGTATAGGGTGAACGAATGGTGCTCTGGTGGGTTGGTTGATACATAAAAAATTAACTGCTGTACCGTAGTCTACGTTACTATAAATTAAACTAAATTAAAGTAATTAAATACCTGATCATTAGCAATCACTCGTGCCCCAACCTCCTGTCTCCGGCTCTGGTGGCTCGGGCTGTCGAGCTTCCAAATAAATAAATAAATAAATAAATATACAGGTTAGTTGTACGACCCCGGATGGAATTCTTAGGGCTCTGGTGGAGTGGAATGGGTGAACTGTGCTTATGGCGCCCTATGGTAGCCGTGTCAGCTCGAAGATCTCCACGGCACATGCTCTTTTGATAGGACGCAGTGAGCGACGGGCGGCGGGGGCGGGCGATGGCCGTAGTCTCATCCTGATTCCTGCTGCAGATCAACCGCAATGGGATTGGCTGCCGTTCCTTCCGGCTCTGTTGGAGCCTTATGCGAGACAGGCGGGCGGACACAGTTTCTCCGAGACTCTCTAATGGCATTTTTTGGTATGATAGTTGGAGAGAAAAAAATAAATAAAAATCGAGGCAGCTCAGCAAATGAAATCAGGTTCACTACGTGCAAATCTGTATGGCAAACGGTCCGGGCATAACCGCTCTACTTGGTTGATCGAGCTGACGTGTTTGTCCTAATATATGCTCTTTTTGGAGGAAAAAAAAAAAGGGAGAAAATGACATGGTGCTCAATGATCTGAGGTTTTTAAAGTTTGGAAATATTGGAGGGGAAAGACATTAGAAGAGAAAAGATATGATCACGAAGGTTATAAAAAAGCCAGAACATCAAAGAGAATTATTTGATCATGCCATTGTATCGAGCCACACTGGTATTAATTTCCGCCATACTCCCTACCACTCCACAAAAAACTTAAACACCGACAAGGGCTGCTCCAATAGCGATACCAGCGGCAACCAACCCCAATCCATATGCACTACCAGCCTCCATCATAAAACTTCCGGAATTCTTTGTTCCGGACGAACCGCCAACACTACCAGCAGGGCCGGTGACGGCGAAGCCGTTGGAATCCGTGGTGGTGATGATACCTGTGGGTGAAGAAGTTTTGGAAGCACTCGTGCTGGTGATGGTAGAACTGTTGAGACGCGTGGGATCAGTGGCACCACATGGTCTATTTGCGGTGCAATCGGATTGACATTTCGAGTTGCCGGTGCAGGCATCGGAGCAACCCTTGACCTCCGCCTGGCAACGGAAGTAAGGGATAGTTTGGGAGTACCTGGCGCAAATGATTAGCCATATATTCTCGACAAACCCCCGAATCGCTGAAAGGGAGATTTTTACTCGGTCAAATTGGGCGTGGTGCCGTCGTTGCAAACACAGAGAAAGTAGAGATTGTCCTTGAAACTTGTTAGACTACGTTTGAGGATTTACGAAAGATAACAACCCACCGGGAAGCACTTGTTCTCGGAAGCAGTCTTGTCCTGGTCGCCACACAAAAGAGGGCATGCAGCAGTTTGGGCTCTGCACCACTGAGTTCTAATACCCTCCGAACTAGTAACAAGACTCGTATTAGCCGTATCCAAGGGATAGTTGATGATAATCCAATAGTAGACTTACACAGCGGTGACATTGAGAGGCGGATACGTCTGTGCAGACACAGATAGGATAGAGCAGGCAGCAACAAAAGCGGTAAAAACGAATGATTGCATTTTGGATTCCGGTATTTGTCTGTTGCAGGGGGAACTGTTGACTCGTCTGTCGGGTACGAGTAGAAGAATTGATTAGCAATGGCTCCACTTTCCTCAGTGATCCGAGGGGATCAAGTCAAGCGGACAAGGGGAATAGGGGTACACTTACAAGAGACTGTAATTATTGTGAAGGGAGGGATATTAAATAGGAGTAATTCTCTAAACGAGTGTGAGATATCAAGCCTGAGAGGGAGGGTGGGGAAAGGAAGAGAAGGAAGAGGGAAGAAAAGAGGTGGTGTGAAAGATTGTTTAATAAGAGGGGGAAGAAATGGATGGATTATTATTATTACTACTACTGGTATCAGGTGGAAAAGGGTAAAGAGGGAGGTGGAGGTGGAGAACGGGCTAAGGAAAGAAAAGGAAGGAAAAGGCTGGGAAGAATCATGCAGGGAACAGGGGGGGGGGGGGCCCTGATGAGGCTTCCCGTCTCCGGTACTTGTACTTGTAGCTTTCACTTTTGTCTTGATGTGATACGATACCATTGAATTGAAAGATTCCTCCAATCAAAGATGGACTCGGCAACCCTCCCGCATTATCCCTCCGCTTCTCGGGCTGGTGAACAGCAATTTCTATGTTTGCACGTTTTTCTGCGCCCTCAACTTGTTTTTGGCTCCGATTTCCCATGTTTTGTCTCAGCCGGATTCGCTTGGGTATTTTAGAGGCTGTCGAGGGTATTTCTGGCATCGTGTGCGCGTGTGTGTGGTGTTGCTTAGTGCCCGTATTGCCTCTTCCTTCCGGATTTTTCCCTCTCGGGCCTAGCCCGCAGAATAAGTGGACATTGATTGGGGTTCTCGAATACCCTGTGGCAGGGTATTTCTTAGAACTCAGAGTCTAATATAAGAGCTCACCCGGGAATCTGATTCGCTACCGGCATTCGGATCGTGAATTACGTATCACTATGCTACAGGTACACACTCTGGGCGTGCTCCGCCCCCGTGACTTCCATATAACAACTAGCCTTTAGCTTACAAGACCTTCCATCCTATGCTGGTCTGTTGTACTCAAGTACGGTACTTTAACTATCCGATATTGATCCCCTCTAACCCGACATACCTCCTACGACAACTCCCATATCGCACCATGCGCTGGTGTCAACAACGGCACCATCCCTCGCAGTCATGAACCAAGGGAAATTACGCTCAGCAAAAAGCCGCATACGATCCTTCGAGGACGGCGACGAAACACTCAAATCGATGCCAATAACCCTGATTGACCATACTATTACGCCGAGCGAGAACAGTCCTTCGTTGTGGGCTAGAAGTGCAAAGGTTGTCGACTATGCTATCGTTGCTGGGAGCAGGACAAGAGCAGGGGCTTATGTTGCGTGGAACTGCTCAATAGAGACCTTTGAGGTTTGTCCCCTTCGCTTAGTCCGAGTGCAAGTTTTGAGGCTCACGTTACCTTACCATCATGTGTAGGGAGCTCAATTCACAGTTCGCAAAAGGTGCGTAAGCGCAGCCACCCGGCACAAAGTACAAAAAATAAGAATAAAAAACGATAATATTGGAAGAGGAGAGATTGGGGGAGAGATTAATAGAAATTGACTACTCCTGCCGCGAATACGGAAAACATGTCTGACATGATCAATGAAATAGATACTCGGAATTTGTGACGCTAAGGGACATGCTTGGAGAGACCTTTCCAAGATCTCTAGCTTCGTTGCCTACTTTACCGCCAAAGAGTGTTGTCTGTGAGTCCTCTTGAAATGGCGCAGCACGCTTACCATGAAAATGAGAATTTGACGTTTCGCAGCAAAATTCCGGCCAAAGTTCCTCGAAGCACGACGTCAGGGGCTGTCGTTCTTTTTATCGTGCGTTATAATATGATATATTTCTCCATTTAAATATATCTTTTAGGCTAACATTTGACGGTTGAAGGTGTATCCTTCTGAATCCTGAGTTCGCTGGTTCGCCTCTCGTGAAGGATTTTCTGCTCAACCCTGACGACTAGAAATGGTTCTGCACTTTCATAGAGTTCCTGCCTTCCCTTTCCCCTTTCCTTAAACACTTTACCTTCTCCAACCCCGAGTTACCCTTGCAGTCCCAATTCACCTGGCGGTTCATCACATATATTTTTTACTCGTTAATTCCCCCTTGATAGTGTTTTATGTATCATAAATGCTATGGCTTTCTTGGTTTACAAGTGCTACATCCGCACGGCCCTATTGATTGGTGCCATATAATAATAGCATGTCGCAGCATTGCTGCCTGATACCCCATTTCTCTTTGGTATCGAGGCCTGTAAAAATTCTCGTGGTTATCCAGAAGACGGATTTGTCGGCTGAAAATGGGAGGGTTATGTGAGCTCTCAGGAATGAACCGAATTTAAACAACTATTCTATGTTTTACCATCTAGCATAAAGATATAAATGGACATTTATGTTGCCTCCCCTCCTCTCCTCACCTAGATAATTCTTTCTCTGGAGAGCACAGGACATAAACCGTGCCTCTTGGTTGCTGTAACTTGAGGATGTCTCGAGAGAAAAAGAAATGAGCCCCTCTGAGATTCTCTAAAAACTCCCGAAGAAACACAAAAATCATACTGTAAGTACAGAAGCTTAGCAACAACTCTAAACCGAGTGTCGCAAATACTGTATTTGCCTTTGACCTTTTTTCTTAGAAGGGCAAGCCCTCGTATAATCCGTCCTTTTCGCGCGTAGCCCTGAAAGGAAGGAAAAATCTTTACATTGACTGGATATAGAAGAATATGAAATCCCCCCCCAACAATGAAGCGAAAGGTCCCCCACATCATCCTTCGGTTCAGCAAACACGTCCCCGCTGCTGCTGCTCATACTCCCTCTGAGAATACAATTCCCACAAACTCTACAAAGCCTGATACAACAGCAAACGATATGGCGCGACAATCCGATGCAGCCACGCGAACCAGCAAACGTAACGGGGGAGCTACTCCCCTGAAGTCTTTCAGTGGACGCAACAAAAAATCAAATAACCTCGAGCCTCTGGCGCAAGTCGACAAATTCCAACCGTCAGGCTCGCGAACCACCAAGAGAAAACGTGTGAATGATGTGAGCGCTGGCGGGGGAAAAGGGGGTTTGTCAATTCCTCCGAAGAGAGCCCGGGGGTCTGCGGCTCCCGAGCAGCATGCAGGCCAAACTTCCTCACGGGATGAGAAGGGGAAAAAGGGCGAGGATAAACGGGTCCTCAGAAGTCATGATTCAAAACTTACCGAGTATGCCGAATGGTTGGAGCCAGAAGATGGAGGTATGTTTTTTTTTGTTTTTTTTGTTTTATTTTCCAATGTTTTCCCTTATCATCTAGCGCCGGGAGTTCTTATTTTAAGTCTTCTTGTTCTATATGGTTTAATTGAAAGCAAACTAATTGGGAAACTGCTTTATAGATGCTATCGACTGGAGCGCACCAATCGCACTTATTGAAGGCGAGATCCCAGCGATTACCTTCAATGGTGGCGTCATTGCTGGGGGTTCAGCAAACCGCACTGTTGGCGATGTTCATCGACCGAGTGAGGTTGTTGGTGATGCAAATGTCACAAGTCCTCCTCAAGCTCCAGAGGCCTCTACCAACAACCTCGCACACCCGAGCCGTACTACACCCGTCGTGGCAATTGACGCTTCGCCCCGTGCTAAACCCATTGTAACAATCGACCTTGAGGCCGAAGTCCGAGCAAGCAAGAACCGATTCCCTGCAAGGTGCACGTACGATCCACTTTCGGCTGATCGGTACCTTAAACCGCATCAAGGTAAAGTTAGAGAAGAGAAGCGCCAACGCAATCTTGAGCGTGAGAGGGTGGTATTTCAGAAGGCCCAGTACGAGAAGAAATTGACCAATCTTAAGTCCGAGGAGTGGATGAAGATATTTGGTCTTGCTGGATTAGTGGCATCTGGCATTGATATCGACAGGAAAGCACTCGAAAAGAGGAGAGCCGCGATGATCAAAGACCTCGAGGCGATGTTAATGAGATACAACACCTGCAAAGAGGAGGAGAGAAGACGGCGGGTAGCCAGGGGCGGAAGAGCCAGCGGAAGCCCTGTAAACAGTATGGACGTGGAGACGCGGAAAAGTTCCACCGAAGACTACGAAGTTCCTCTCGATGATGAGGATGACGAGGACGAGAAAGGCGGTGAAGCGAGTGCTGGTAATAGTGGAGGAGCCGTGGGCGATGAAGCAGACCATCAGCCCAACACTCTCAAAAAACGTCGACAGAAGCCCAAACAATCGAAGCCAAAAATGGAGCCCGCCGCCGTTCCCGAACATGAACCGAAACATTTCACCTCATTCTATAAAAACCCACACGATCGAAAAGCTGCTGTGAGTGGCTGGAGAAGGGCAGGACGGAACCTATCAGCGTTTGGCCAACCTCTGCCGGAACCCGAATCCCAGGAATTCAGGCTACCAGATGAGATTCTTAATGCCGCCGCAAGGCATACAAGAGCTCGCAGAAGGGTTTCGCGATAACCCAAATAAGGTCCCAGGCGGGCCCTCCTCGGGTTATATGTACGATAAGGTTTCCTTCTATCCTCCACGACATAGTTTCGTGATAGTGCTTCCGGCGGTTGGCGTATCGCTCTAGCCCCTCTTCCCCCCCCGCTTTTTTCTTCTTAGCTCTCCAATATCTTTTTCCTTGCTTCCTTTTCCATTTCACTTAAAGGATACACGGATTGTTATTTCCTTTCTTTAACGGGTCCCGTTTCTTTTGTACAGGCGGCTTGGGTTCTCTTCCATCTCTCCCAATTTTTTTATAACTTTTTCCCCACCTCTTCTGGGTATTACTTGGGTTGACCAAAGTCAACGCTTTTTGCATCGCAAGGGTTGTATTTTGTACTTGTACTTTTTAAGTGGCATGTGTATGTACTCTACTTGCTCCCTGCGGCGTTGGGGGGCTTGATATATGGCTAGTACAGGTAATTCGCAATTTTTGTTGCCTGGTTTAAGAAAATAGGGAACAATTGTTTGGGGCCCATGATTGATTCGCCGAAAGTCTGCCATGCAGCTTAATATTATGACAATTTTGACATGCGGTTTTTCGATTATGACTGTAGGAAGATGTGTCCAAGTGTGTTTCCAAGGTGAGGGCCTATGAGTACGAGTGCTCATATAAGGTACATTTGGTTATTTATATCGTGAAAATGCTTCTTGTGTCCGTAAATAAATTGAGTCTCTATGCGGAGGCTCTTGTTTCCCATTATTAATTTTCCAATATCTTCTGGTGGCGTGGTTGGCTTGGGATGCGGGTACGGTAACCATTGCTTACTCGCAGCTGGCCAGCTTCTTCAATCACCACCCTGAGCTTTGTGTTTTTGCCAAGAGCGTCTAAGCCGGATATAGTTAGTATATCAGCGTTAACCGACTTCACGCCTTTCGATGTTGACGGCCGCCGCTGCATTCTCGAATGACGCTCTCTGGCTGAGCTCAACCAACATCGCCCGCCAGAAAGAATACAACTAATCAACGGGGTACCTCCGACGACCCGATTATCACTTGAGCCGACTCGAAAGCCCCCTCCCGCTGTCCACCACGGCGTCCATTATTGCGTTCCCCTCCGCCGCTGTCCCGCTGTCCATCTCCCCCTTTGACCTTACCGCGTCGGCTTGAACGTCACCAGCACAAACTCGGCCTTTGCCAGCTCCTCGTGATCCCCTCCGACGGCATTAGCTCCTGAAGGTTAGGGAGTGCTCAGTGGTACGGGCGACACAGCAGCTTGACGCGCGAGAGAGGTTCCACCGTGAGGCTGGTTGGAGCCAACTTTCGATAAGTTTGGGGGCAAATTCGAGTTAGTGGGGGAAATTTTGGGCTGCAAGGCTAGGGGGAAGCAGTAGGGGGGTTCATATTGAATTTATTCTTTGTCGGGGTGTGCTCTTTACGATCGAGCTTACCGGAACGTTTAAGAGGAGGAAGGATCAGCGGCAATAGTAGGGTCGGAGGAGAGGCCTTTTCTTTTCTTTTTACTGCACTAGAAGCCTGCACTACAATTATATAGGCACTCTATCTGTTTTGTTTTTTTCTGGAGAGGAGGGTCTACATAGGATGCAAGCTCTGAGCATCAGGGCTTAGGAGGAGTTGAAAAAAAGTCATCCCCTTTTCCCTTTGCTTGTTTCTTTCTCTCCTCCAACCCAACCAACAGTCGGCCCCATAACCAACAGTTCGGCAACTCAAAAAAACAGTCTTTAAGGTCAGTGCTATAATTGCTTCCAAACCTAGCGCCAGGATGCCCGCCGCTACAGAGTCCAGCGCCACTGGGCACTCACAAAACCTGGGTTCGCAGTCTGCCCAGGCGCCCCCCCCACCACCGCCACCCGTTTTCTATAGCCGAGGATTTAACATATAAGTTTCTCCAACCAACAACCCAAGGCGTCGCGATGGAGAAGCTGACAGTTCCCTGTACAGGCCATCAGAAAGTCGGGTTAGATGTTAACATGGCGAGCAAGACATTGAAGGTACGGGAGTGCGCTTTGGAAGAAACCTGGTGCGGACCAATTGTGCTGACAGCTATATAAGGGGTGGTCCGAAATCACGGTCTACCCAACAGATGCTTCATTGCGACAATTTAGATTGAACTGCAGACAGTGCAGTAGGTGCTTCCGTGGCGCCTCGACCTTCTGCAATGTGGCTAACATTCTGGCACAATTTTGTAGGGATCACTAGATGCTATGTTAACGGAAGAGCAACGGCTACACAACATACTGACCCGTACCAGAATTTCAAGATGCATGAGACTTCTACCGCACACCAACATCATCAGTATCGGAAGAAGTTGGATGCAGTGCTACACGACCCTCCTGAGCATGAACTTGTAATCAACCTACCCTCCAGGGTTAAGATTGAGCCCGTAGTAAGTTTAATTCTCTCAAGCTTTTCTGGGTTCCGGAAAGCCTTCGGAAACCCAACAATAGTTCGATTGCTTATAGGCTTGCTCTTGGGAAGGAATATTTCACACCAGGCGTGCAACATTCATCAACTCCAAAGCCTCCAACAGGGCAATCTAAGACAGATTCTCTAGATGCTGCTACGAACGCCGCCACTGGGATAATGACTTCGTCTCTACTTACATCCCGGACAGACAATTCGCTTAGCCCGTTCGCTCCGCTCACTATTAGGATTGAGTTTATAGTTGAAAATATTAGGGATGGGTTCAATTTTGTGGGTTGTGACCTGGGGGATATGCGGTACCCGCACGCCTATACAACACATTCGCCTCTCCCTGGAGCTGCCTGTAGCCTTTTCCCTACTCTCGATGGTATTCATGAACGGTGGACATGGGAGCTTGAGATCACAGCACCGAGGACTCTTGGGGATATTTCAAAAGGGAGCTTGCCCGAGACTAAAGAGAAGAAGGGCGACACCAATGTGACGGCTAACGGGACTAACGGTCTGCCCAATGGGATTAACGGTGTTAATGGCAATCATACCCCTCCTGAAGAAGATGGTGATGAAACGCTTGACGATGATAATGATCTTGATATCGTTGTCATATGCAGCGCAAATTTAAAAGACGAGGTTTGTTTGCAAGGGTTTGGCCTGCTAGTCGTGTTTACTAATTTTGTGAAGGTTGACGGAGACAAACCTTGGAAGAAGACATGGAAGTTCGAACAGACAATGGCAGTGTCTCCTCAACATATCGCAATTGCTGTAGGCCCCTTCGAACGTGTCAATCTTTCCGAATACCGTGATATGGAGGCCGAGGAAGCTATGGGAATTATGATTGTGGATGTGATGGGCTATTGCCTTCCTAGCCGGGAAGCAGAGCTCAGGAGTACATGCATGTTCATTCCGAGAGTATGTACCCTCCTTACGGTATCTAGCGGATATGCCAGTGTATTGACGAGACGCAAGGCCCTCGACTATATGTTTAAGGAGTTCGGCCAATACGTCTTCCAATCATTCAACCTTTGTTTCGTTGACGATCTTATCTGTGATACCACCGAGTCAGCCTCTTTAGTAATATGTAGTAATCGCCTCTTATTCCCGGAGAGTCTAATCGACCCTATTGAGCCAGTTACTCGGAAACTTACATACTCGCTTGCCGCGCAATGGGCCGGAGTTCATGTGGTTCCAAAGGATTGGTCTGATACATGGGTTATTGTTGGGATGGCATATTGGATGGCCAACTGTTTTCTGAAGACCTTGATGGGTAATAATTGGTACCGGTTCAACCTCAAGAAGGATGCGGAGAAGATCTGCGAACTGGATATCGGGAGGCCATCTCTCTACGCTCAAGGATTCCAAGTCCCAATTGAGCCATCCGCCCTGGACTTTATCAAGCTTAAGGCGCCAGTGGTATTGACCATATTAGAAAAGCGACTGTGGAAAGTCAGCTCTTCAATGGTATTGCACCGGGTGGTTCGGAAAACATTTCTTGGAGCAATTGCAGGCGATTTGAAGAATGGCTTGATGAGCACTCAACATTTCACCCGATTGTGTGAGAAGAATAGTCATACTAAACTCGAATCCTTCTTTCAGCAGTGGGTATACGGTTCTGGCTATCCGCGGTTTGAGGTATCCCAGCGCTTTAACAAGAAGAGGATGATTGTGGAGATGGGTATTCGGCAAGTGCAATCGTCGGAGACCCCGGCCGCGCGGGTGGTGGCTGAAAACTTTATGCAGGACGCAATGAATCACGAGCGTCATGTTGTTGTTGGTCCCACAAGGCCCGTCTATACTGGGCCAATGACCATTCGGATTCATGAGGCGGATGGAACCCCCTATGAGCACGTTGTCGACATCAAAGAGGGTTATACAAAGCTTGATATACCGTATAACACCAAGTACAAGCGACTGAAGCGATCTAGGCGGCAGAAAGAGAGGGCTGCTGCTGGAGCTGGTGTGGACGTTAGCATTGATGCACAGAATGACGACGTTTTGCTCTACTGCCTTGGTGATGTCCTACAAGCCGAGGATGAGGTCGTCGATTGGAAGATGGAGGATTGGTCAAAGGAGGAAGAAGACAAGATGGCTCAGGAATCTTTCGAGTGGATACGCATGGACGCAGATTTTGAATGGATCTGTACCCTCAAGGTAAACCAGCCGGACTACATGTTCCTCTCGCAGTTACAGCAAGACAGGGATGTTATCGCGCAGTATGAGGTAAGGATGGCTGTTTTGTGTCCTTTGACCGATGACAGCTAAATTTTCTAGGCATTGCAATACTTCTCGAGTGTCAAAGAATCGGCTTTGATTTCTTCAATATTTGTCAGAACTTTGATGGATCGAAGGTACTACTGGGCCATACGCGTTGAGGCAGCGATGGGGCTTGCGAAGGTTTGCTTTGCTATATTTTTATGGGAGAGCTACTCGCTAACTGGTTCAGTGCGCCACGGCGGAGCTCAATTGGATAGGTCAATTCCATTTGATGAAGGCTTTCCAAGTGTTCTTTTGTTTTCCTGAGTCCTCGGTACCTAAGAGTAATGACTTCTCGGATGCGACTGCGTACTATGTTCAGAAAGCGATACCCACGGCAATGTCACGCATAAGAAATGTGTCTGGTGCTTGTCCGACATCTGCGCAGCGCTGGATCCTGGACGTGCTGCGCTGGAACGATAACAATAATAACAACGTAAGCTGGAGATTGCCTCGCGATGACACTTATGTTGGAAACTAATGAGTGCTTTAATAGTATGATGATTGTTTATATATTGCAACGTTGATGAGAGCACTTGCCAATACTATCACGATTACGAAGTTTGATTTGAATAACGATTTCGGGTATGAGGATGAAGAAGCTATTCAGACTCAAAAGGAGTCGATCAATGAGATTGAGCGATATCTCCGTATAGACAAGTGGCAGTCTGTGTATCAGAATGTCCTATCTGAGACAGCTGTCGAGGTGACCATTGACTAGGTGCAAAAATGCAATGCGAATACGGCTGACTTTTGTGATAGATTCTAAAGGACTGGATTTTGTTGGGTATCAAGGACAAAGACCCCAAATTTTTCCTGTCATACACCCGTGAAGGGACACTAGATTCTCTACGGGCCAAATGTTTCGAATGTCTAGTTGAGCTCGGGGCGATGCATCAACCCGGTTTTGTCAAGTACATGGCTAGAGTTATCAGTTCCGACCCTTCGCCATACCTGCGTCATCGACTTTGGAAAGTACTCGGAAAGGGCCTTGGCATGATTGCTCTCGGGAGCACTAAACCAGTGAATAATAATGTCAACCCTGGCTTCGGAGAGATGACCTTCGTTGATGATTCAGTTGATATGTCACATGAACGGCGGAGCGAACTTGCCAGGGAGACGATCGCTGGAGCAATTACGAACCTGAAGAAGGAACTTACGGACAACGAAGCTTTCAAACAAGCCTTGTGGGCTGCAGCTACGTAAGTGTCCATCGTGGAAGTAGTAACGATGATAATGCTAAATCCAAACAGCTCTCCAGACATCGGCCTCATCGAGATCCGCAACTTCCTCGACATTTGCTGTCTGCTATATGAGGCCAAATCATCCCTCGTGGTAATACTTAGGCAGAGGTCGAAGACCTTGAAGTGTACCCATCTCGGAAACGTTAGTTGCCCCTCTTACACATCAGAGTTGTCTGGGAGATACAAGTACCGCTTACTAACCTTATTGTAACTATAGTGCAGGATAGTAATCAAACCCGAATATCGAAACTGGTACGCCCCGCGCCCTCAACCGCCACCGTCATCGCGCCCTGCTACCTCCTCAACGCATCAAGACTCTCCACGCGCACAGAACTCAACTCCTCGCTCTGGGCCAATCAAACTCGTCCCGAATCCAAGAGCTCGCGGCGGCCCGGGCTCTGCCAGGAGGGTTAAGACAGAGAGACAGCCCTCTGGGCCTACATCTAGGTCTGCATCTAAGCAAGCGGCGGCGTCTTCCGGTGTTCCAAAGGCTTCGCCAGCTGCAGGGGGCGCAGGGGCTGGATCGGCCCCGAGACCGACAAAGATCGTGTTGAAGTTAAAGAGACCATTGCCACAGAATGGCGATGGTGCATAAGCGTAAGCGTAGGCTAGGGGAGGAAAGTTAGGAATGGGCACAGGGGGCTAATTAATTATGGCCTAGTATTGTTTTTTCATTCTTTTTTTTTTCAAAGCCCTTTGAGTGTTTTTCTCTTCCCTCTTCCCCGTTTACGGTTCCTACCTTTACCTTTACTCCTTACTTGGCTTTACTTACTTCATACGGTGTGTATCATTAAAACTGACTATTTTTCATTTCCCATTTTCATTCTCATTTTCGTCTTCATATCACCTTTTCCACTGTACATCTTTTTCTTCATTCCACTTCCCATCACCATCGTTAGAGCCCCAAACGGCGGAATAGGTCTCGTCTTCTTATTATATTCTTCCTACTTTTCTTTCTTTTTCTCTTTCTATTGTCAAACTTTTGCAAATAGGTATCATAGCATAAATTGGGAACTTGGGCGTTTTTTTATATTCTCTTATTATTCTCTTTAAGTTTTTGTCGCTTGTATTTTGTATTGAAGGGGGGGGTATTTATTTTTTTCCCCCTCTTCATCATTGCTCTAATCAGGAGAAGATACGGAGCGAAGGGCTTGAGGGGGGGCGGTTGATTAAAAAAAAAAGTTGGCTTTTTTTCCCTTTCTTTTTCCATTTTTTCCCCCTTCCCCCTCACTTGGCTGCAATAGCCAAATCACGACAGAGGCATGCATGATACTTGTCGGTAACAGGGTTTCCAAAGCTGGAGACCGCGGTCCTTGAGTGCTTTCCAGTATCATAAGTTAATTAAAAAACAAAGGACGCAGGAACTTGTATTATGGTGGTTTACTCCGCCGTACTGAACACTACAGTACGACGAGTATCTATACTGTGCCAGCCAATGATTTAACATCTCCACGTCTCCCAGCAGTGTATCCGGGCGTATCATACCAAGGTATTATTATCTAACCACCCGTTTTAAATTGTGTACGGTAAGGAGGCCATGGATAGGTATCACATGTTGCCAGGATAAAACCATCAGAAATATCATATCATACCAAAGTTTCTATTTCTAGTAGGGGAAACCCCTGCTCGCCTGTCCTGTGGGGTTTATGGGGGGGGCACCGGCTAGTACTGTACTGTACTGTACTGTACTGCACAGGACCGTACCCTATCAGTAGACTTCTTATCATACCTATTTATCTTTTTAAAAAAAGAAGAGAAAAAGAAAATAAGAATCATTAGAAGTGGTCAGCTTAAAAAAGTTAAAGCTAAAAGATAGTATCATAGCGGTATGATATTATGAGGTCTCTAGGAAGTTGAAGCGATAGTAATGATAAGGTGGGCTTAACCATGGGTCTTTTTGCGCAGTGCATGGCGGTAGGTTTACATAAATCCGTGGACTGAGAATGGGAGTTGGGTGGGGGGGGAGAAAGATGGTGGAGAAAAAATAAAAGTAAAAGGTTTACCATCCCAAGTCTTTCCTCCAAACCACTTTGCTAACGTTGGAAACCCCCCAATTGGGTGTGTGTGTGTGTGTGTGGAGATATGTTTGCTGGTTGGTTACAATAGTATACGTTATTGCTAGTACGAGTATTGTGCTGCAACTGTACGATAACTGTAAGGGAGGTTTGTATTATATGGTGCGGTAGTTAGTTGGGGTTACCATTAATTCGTAAATAGATATTACACAAAAGCAACCCGGATACAAAACACACAAGAAATGGGTGGAACTAATGTTCCACGCCCGGGTTGGAGGATCTTCTTGACGTCCCATATTTCTGGATGAGTTAACTTTACGGATTGGATTAATTGGCGGGCATTATACAGTAGGGTATAATACAGGTAGTGCTAGGCTAACATCACATCTATCTGTCTATGATACTAAGTGCTTCACCTCCATCGAAGAAGGGCTTGCGTGCATGTCGGTACATACAATAATTACATGCAGGAGTGGAATGCGGTTTTAGAACAAGTGCCTGTTAGATAGATTAGATACGGCACGATCCGATATGCAAGTATAAGTAACCACCCAGGAACAGAGACAAAGCTTAACTCAACCGCACAACCCAACAAACGAGCACGCCTCGCAAGGCTATAGTATGATATTATAATACCAAACAAAGTTTCCATTCCATATTCATTAATCATCACTCGCCAATCTACCTTCTGCCTTTCCCCACCTCCCTCCCTCCCTCCCTCCCACGTCGCCTAACAAACAAATCGTCTAAAAACAACGAAATAACAAAAAACAACTTAGATATCAATTCCTCCCTCCGCCTCCTCCAATCCCCATCCCCCCCCCTCCGCTCCCAGCAGCAGCTCCAATACCAATCCTCTCATCCCTCCCCATCCCTTTCCTCCCCTTTCCGCCTTGTCCGGCACTTTCCCCCTTGACGCCGCCGCTCCTCTCGTCCACCTCCCGTCGGAATTCTTCGTATATCAACACGTCGTCCGCGGTTAATTTTATAGGCGTGGGTTTTCTTCGGAGCATGGCTACTAACGTTTCTTCGTGCGTTGCCCTCTTGTGAGTGGGAGCGAGCCTGGCTAATGTCGTGGCGGTGGTAGTGCTGGTAGTAGTGGTGGTGGTGGTGGCGGGGGGGAGGAAACGTTAACGCAAACGCAGAAGGAGATACTCGTCGAATTGAGGAAGAGTTTGGGGACGTTGAGGGTTATGTTTGTTTCTCTGTTTTTTTTTGTTGTTTTTTGTTGTTTTTTTGCCTGGTTTGACGGGGGCCGGTTGGCTGATGATGGTAGAAATGAGATTTTGGTGAAGACGATTGAGGTCGCTGGTGGAAGGGGTGGGGACGACTCGCTTGGTGGTGGTGGTGGTGGTGGTGGTGGTGGATTGGTGGAAGCGCAGAAGGAGGTCGCAAGGGAGGTTAAGAGGGTTATTGGTTCAGCGGTTTGGCAGGGTGGTGGTGATGAAGGGGAGGGCGGAAGCGCAGATCGAGGCGCGGTGGCGGGGGGATCGGCGGGTGAGGCTCTAATCTGAGGAGGGAACGTTTTATCGGCTGCGGTATGGTAGCAATAAATATAGGTATTGTGGGCGGGGGAGAAACGGCATTTATCCATTCAACTCCACCAAGCTCTCACCTACCGTGCCCGCCAAAACCAAAAGTATCTCCCGGACCCGTATCCATGCACAAACAACGGCCAAACCGCGCCTATTAGTTATATAATGAAAGAAGGTTGAAACCGCGCCTTGCTCGTAAGGATTGCTATGTTGCTGCTGGCGGCTGTAGGTTACCTCGGAGACTTTTGATTTTAGCGAGTATTTTACAAGCACATACTGAGAATATGTTTTCGTACAAGACGGGATGGTTAACCAGCAAAATAATCTTCGTCTTGTGTAATAGGAAAGCATATTCATGCTGTAGCTACTTGCACAGTACCGGTACTTGCAGATACACTCCTCTTCCCTTCAGGACCTCTTTTTTTTTTTTACGAATTGAATTACTAGAGCTCTACAACCCCGGTGACTCTTCCTAGCCTGGGAGCAGAAATAAAGAAGTAAATAAATAAATACTAGAAGGGGGGAACGGTTAACTGAGGTTCAAAAAGCAATATCTTTTGGGAAAATAAAAAGGGATAGAAATGAGAATTGAAAATAAGAGTCGAAAGAGAGAGGAAGGAAAAAAAGTTACTGTGTTTTTTTATTAAAAAAAAACAAATAAACATTAACTACGTCAACTTCCTTCCGCTAACCTCGCTCGCCCTCCTATCCCTAACTCTCACCCTCCCCATAATGCCCATCTTTCGGACCTCCCCTATCCTCCGGAGGATGTTCTGAAGTGCTATTCGCACTTCAGGACCTGGCTCTCTACCTAGAAGTTCCACAGCTAGCGGGAAGAATGTATCGACATGGCGGTCAAAGTCCTTTTCAGGGAAATTGGTGTATCCGTCCATAACATCTACAACGACCGGCCTCCAGGCAACAATGTTACGCTGTTGGGTTTCTTCATCGAGAATTATGTAGCCGCGGATGATGTCTACGCATAGTCTGCAGCGCGGATTAGAGTCAAGTATGAAGGGGAAAGTGGGAAATAGAAGCCGGGTACATACGGGATCAGGGCAGACTCAATGGCGCCCCTGCTCTCTCTCCTCTCGACTTGGTCGTCCTGGTACATTCTCAACAGGATGCTAACGTAGGTTGCGGCACTACCGCTCTCCTGTTTTAGCAAATTTGGAGGCTGTTTCATAAAGCCTTCCCGCCATAGCCTCATTCGTAGCTCTTTATCGCCGTTGAACCTTCTTGCGAAAGTGAAGCTCTTTTTCAATAGGCCCATTAGTCTTAGTAGCTCCGTTGATGGGATTTCTGAGTATACTGCATCATTGGAGAAAAGCTCTGATACAGTCTCGATCATAAGAAGCTGAAGAACACATTTGGTGATGATCTTGTTAAAGAAGCGTCTCCTGGCGGCAGTCACAACTGGTTGTTGAGTGTGTTGCTGTGGTCGGTAGTCCTCCAGATCAACATTAGGGGCGGAGCCCTGTGGTCCCAATGTGACTCTTGCATTTTCTGGAGAGGCATTTCTATCCCCGGATTCTTCATCCCCCTCGCCCAGGGCAGGCTCTGAAAGGCCATTGATCTTCAAGGAATTCTCTCCATCGGTCTCCTCGTCACTAACAACTTCGTTGATAGGCCCCATAATATCATTGACTGGAATAGTTGTCATTGTCTGTATACTTGACCCACTAGCCGTTCTCCCAGAGGATTGACTGGCCGCCGAGAATAGTTGATCTGCTGTTGTAGTCTCGAATAGCTGGACGAAGGAATTGACTATCTTCGCCCAATGCTCAGGTCTGAGTTTCTTGACGCTCTGCAAAATAAGCTGTTGTAGGCAAGATGACCCAATTCGGGCAATTGTGTCGTTTTCCTGGCAGATGCATGTAACCAATAAATCAAGGAAGCCGTCAAGCATCCGCTCAAGTTGCTCAAAGTAGTGTGTAAATAAAGCTATCAGGTTTCTCAGTGCCTGGATCATGGTTGTTGAGAGCCACATGCCAACAGATTCTTGGTTACTCATTTGTACTATCTCGGACCGAGATTTGAGTACCATGAATATGGGGAAGAGCAATTCGTGGCAAATGGTGTCCCAGAAGTCTGCTGGGAAATCGCCGCCATACTTGACCAGCGTATCAAAGAGGTAACCAAGCGCCCTTGTTCGAGCCTCAAGATCTTCCCCGGTCATCAGGATGTCATGGAAGGCAAAAAGCACCGGAAACCAAAACTTGACCATCGGATCATCCTTAGCGCTCCGGGCAACCTTCTTTGGCTGTCCATTGGTGGCCTCCGTTCCGCTGGTCCCGTTGGCCTTCTCGGAGAGTGGGCATTCCGGGGAAGAGAGCATGCGTGGCACTGTCCCTTTCAGAGTCTCAATAGCTTGTAGCGACACCTTTTGGAACCGGGTATTCTTAGCAAACTCGGTTAGACAAATGATCATGTCCGCGAAAGCTCCTTGTGCGACAATAACCCCGAAACGGCTGCTGTAGATTTTACGGACGTTTTCGAAAGCTAGGTTCACGATTTGGTCTTCAAAATATTAGTATATTTCATATGATAGTTTGCGATTAGGCCTACCGTAATTCTCTTTTGCCGCAAAGGTAAATGTACCGAACATTGTTCGCCAACCGGATCTGATGTTATTGCCCCTGGCTTGGAGCATTTGATTCAAACATCTCAAGACCTATATAACCACTCGTAATTAATTGAAGGTAGCAGTCTATGCGCTTTTGTAAGACTTACCATATCTTTAACGGGCACTACCTGGTTATTCGCCATGACGTGTTCAAAGGGCTTCAAGAAATCCTTTTGGAATTTGAAGTGGGGGAGCTCTTCGATCTCTAGGAATCGCATCGACAATTGTCTCAATGAGTCCAAGGCAAAGAACACCACACTCGTATTCGAGTGGCAACCAACCTGTTTAACAACAATTAGCACAGCCCAAATATCTGACCACAGGACTTAACCAACTTGATTAAAGTGCTCCCCGAGAATATTCCAAAGATTACTCCACTCAACCCTGATTCTACCCATGTTGTAGTAACTTATCTCAACGAGCTTTTGCAGGCTGAACATTCGGGGGTGTTCGCTCTGTCCTGAAGACTGGATCTCCTGCCATGAAACCTCACTCAGAGCCCGCACAAAATGCACAATTCCTTCTCCACCGAGCTTGCTTGTGTTGGCAAAGATCTTATCTACAGCAACGACGACCTCTCTCGATCGACTCTCCTCCGCGACTTCAGCCTGGTAATAAGTGCTGATAGTTGCTCGTTGTCTCGGACGCGGCCTCGTAGATTGCATTGAAGCCCGTGATGACTTTGAAGATTCATTGCCATTGGGACGAACGATCCCTCCCTTTGTAACATCAGGTACGGACCCCTCGTCCACCCCGGAGCTAATAAGCTGGAAACGCTCAAGCTGACTAATGCAAGTCAGGACGTCCCTCCATGAGCTCTTAAGAAGATTTCCTTCACTCTGGGCAACTTCTAAGAGAACTTTGAGAGCTTCCACATTCTTCGACTTCATTTCTCCTAAGTTGCTAAGGTGAGTAAACTTGGCGAGCGCAGAAACGAAAGCGATTCTTGCAGTTTCAAGGTCGAAGAAACATGCTACTCGAATGGCAAGTTTGAAGCCCTCCATACACAACCGGATGGTCTCGGTTTCGTTTGAATCCTGAGCAGCTCCGGAAAGCCCGGAAAGTACTGACATCCAGGTTACTTCAAACATAGGCCCTACATGCTTTGATGATGAAGCGGCAATAAATCTGGACAATCCAGGTCTCGCGCCTCCTCGTCGTTGAGCACGTAGTAGGGTTTTGAATAATTGCTACGATTCCCATGGGTTAGGTTATTTCAGTCATTAGTGGGGTTGGAGGGTTACCTACTTCGGTCTTATTTGCCATCTCCTCACTTGCCTGCACATATGCTTCTCTTTCGAGATCCCTTCCAGCATTTGCGAGCACTCTTCCAATCCCTTCAACAATCCCACCTGCTGATTGTACCGTCAAGTCCATCTTTGATGGGTCCCTTTCCCCCTCAAGCACAATTTCATTTGTCCGGATCTCCTCGTAAATAGCAAGTAGATATTCTTCCGGCAGATCTGCGTTATCGTTGATACCACGGTTGTTCTTGACAAAGTCGTCAGGGGTCATCCGTGTTTTCCCCTTCAACTTTGAACTGTGCTGGTCAGTGTTCAACATAATGACGGAATACGCTAAGACGTATGCCGTGTCGGCGTTCGCGAAGGCGTTCGGGTTCCCGGATATGTAGCGCTCTGCGAATTTCAGCATGAAGCGATCGATCTTCTGGGCCTCTCCTGGCAATCTGAAAGCCTGTAGGTATTTCCGTAAAGCATCTACGAATCGCATCCTCGAGAAGTCCATTGCATCTACAAATGCGTGCATAGTAGCGATACTCTCTACGTCTCCCTCGCCGAGATATTCACCAACAGTCCTCTTGTCAAGTGAATTAGTATTGGCGAGAATAAACTCCGCTATATGCTGTGGCGAAGAACTCTTGATGAAGCCTTTCTCTATCAACTCCTTGATTCCTCGCTTTGGCTTAAAGTTGAACTTTCTAATGGCATCCACCAGGGCAGTTTTTCTTTGTTTCACCTTTTCTATCTGGCTGGGGTCATCTACCATCCCGCTTATATCAACCGAGGATGCCCTTCTCTCCAACTCGGGCTGAGGGGTTGCTAGAATTGGTGTTGTGACGGCCGAAAGCCTGGGTGACGAATGGGAATTGTCTAATGAATCCCTTCCTTCATCCGATTCTCTATTAGCTGACTCTTGGAGTGCGTCGACAAGTCCCTTCTGAGACCAGGAGACAAGTGACTGTAAAACCTCGATGAGGCATTCTAAAGATTGTCGCTTGAGAGCATATTCTAGGGGAAATGGTGGGTCTCCTGCAGATGTGGGAGCCCCAGCTATGCTCGCGGTGGACAGCGGTGGAGGTAGGGGGAATCCGTGGGTAGAAGCTGTAGTAGCACTCTTATACTGCTCTCTAAAGTTTTGTTGCTGCTGTTCATTAATGGTAACTTGAGTTGCTGATATCCGCGAAAGATGCTCGATGATTCTGAAACTGTTAGCACCTCATAAAATCCTCTTTTGGCGATCATAGGTCAAATCTACCTCTGAAACATGTTGTCCAAGGCAGACCTGTCGCAATCGTAGTTCAAGTATATCTCGACAAGAGCTCTAGGGTCCGCACAAATGCGATGCAAGATACCAAGGAGATATTGCTTTTGCTGTCCACTCGAGTGCCTATTGTCTAAGATATTAAGATAAATCTCTTTCAAGAAAACCTCAATTTCTTTCTGTATTCCCACCAGGTGTTAGAATTTCATAAGGTAGGTGATGGTGTATGTGGAGATATTGACCTTAAGCATGACTCTCATATGGCTTATCATTAACCAAAATATTTCACAACAAACTTCAAATACCAGTCCTACAGCGCTGGCTGCGTTACGACTAAGACTCAAGCAGAGATATTGTTTCATGGCATGCATAAAACTAGTAGCCTCAGCACTGCTTGAGCTCCGGATGGTACTCAAGGGAGAAACAAAAACTACCATATGGCTCCTTAAGATCGTGTGGATCAGATGCAAACTCAGCAGTTTGCTTCTCATCGGCTGTGACTTGAGATCCGCGATCTGTTCTGCAGGTAATGTTTTGATAGACAGTTTGCACATCGCCCTGAATACCAAGAAAGCATCTTTCACAAAAATCTCATCCTCCTCATCATGGTCCTCTGAAGATGCTACGGAACCATCTGGCGCAGGCCCGCTTCCGCTAGGATGTTGTTTCCTTGGGGTATGGGTTACTGTTGTAGGCGCATTATCAACAATTCTCTCATCGTCGAAACTCTTCCTATTTTCAAAGCTCTGCAGTGTTATCTTCTCCTGAGGTGCCCTATTCACGACAAGGTCCGGGCTTCCTGGAATGGCATCTCCATCGCCCGCATGTGAGCTCCCATCATCTGGGTGGATAATTGGAATAGCCAGATTTGTTGAGCTATCGTTCTCCCCATTTGCATGGGCTAGATTTGCCTCCTTCATAGCAATCCGCACCTTGACCCTCTCGAAAACGGTATGCACCATCTGTGTTAATGTACCTTGCGCCGTCATTTGATTGGGACTACTCCGGGAAAGTAAAAATATATTGTAGGTTTGTCTGATAGCTTTCAGGAGCCCTGCGCCATGTACAACAGCCTTGTCATTTAGGACAGCTGCCAACAAGGCCTTGATGATCTGAAGCTGGACTTTGTCTGGCGTCATATCTCCATGGAAGCAATCGCAAATAGTTTCAATTGCTTTTTCGATGAGAGGTATTGGTGCTGTAGGTGGTGGGGGCTCCGCCCTTCTGTTGGCTGGCACATCATCTACAGATGCTGCGGTACTAGGAGTTGGGGGTATTCGAGGCGTTGTCGTCGAAACAGAGAAATATGAGTAGCTTATCAACTTCCCGATACAATCAAGAGCAGTGATCGTAATTTCTGTATTCTGGATGGAGCATGCAATTTGTAGGGGTTCAAATACTACGGCAGGGTCCGGTGGTAATTCCGGAGCTGCTGACTTTATAGCATCTAGAGCCCTCTGAATTGAGTCCGCAAGCGGTTTCCGTCGCTTCGTTTCTTTTGTAATTGATTCCAAAGCCTGTACCACAAAAACCATCGACGATAAGGTCGGTTGTGTGCTGCCGCTGCCTGACGCTGACGAGTTTGTAACCCGCTTCCCTGTACCGGCCGTTGTGGGGGCGTTCCTGGAAGCCGTGCGTGCTAGGGTGGCAGGGGTTTGCGGCCGATCAACTGGCTCCCGATGATGGGAGGAAGGTGGATGATCCGTCGATATGGGTATGGGGATTCCTGCTTTAGGGGTCACGGGAGTTGGATCTGGTAGAGGATCTGGTAGGGGTGGGAGCTCCCTATCACGTAGTTCGGCAGTGGTTAGAGAGATCTGGGAAGGCAGTCTGGCGGTTTTGTCCCTAAGCTCCGAAGCTCCATCTTCCAATCCTATTGGAGGGGTAGGAACAAGTTCGAACGCTACAGAATCCGTCTCGTCGTGGAATCCAGGCTCGCCAGCATCAGATGCCTTGAATTCTATAGTTCCTTCCTCGTCCGGCGTCGTGTCTCCGTTCACCGCCATACTTATAGTTGCCCCGGTGGCCTCTATTTCTCCTGTTTCGCTGGAGGGGAATGGGGAAGGTGTTCCGGTATCGATTTCGTCAGCCATATGTTCGGTCGATAGGACCGGTCTTCTTTGGACGGTTCAATCCTCTGGCGTTCGACCGGTACTTTGACGGTTGCGCGAGTTGATGCCTGGCGCTTTGGGATAAGAACAGGGGAGCTGAGTTGACAGGGTGTTTTGCGAATGTTTTAGGGAGAGTTCTTTATACAAGTAGCAACGGTACGGTAACGTTTAAATTTTTCGAAAAACGGATAATTTAGTCAGACAGAGTCCGCTCGTAGCAACCAAGAGACCGGCCACAACCAGCTGCCCCTCTTAGGGAGCACTTGTAAGCTGACCTGAACTCAAAAAGGGTTCTTACCTTTCTCTTCGAGAGTAGTGCTGGGTAGCGATGTTGAACTTTGCCGTTAGTTAGTCGTAAGAAAAGAGTTTGGGGCTCGGCAACACGATTGCACAGGAAAAGCGTTCATGAGGCTCAAAATAAGATTCCAATGCCCTTTCCTTGACCCTGGCTTTCCATTAATCTCCCGCCGCGAAGGTGAGACGCTAGGCTCTTCCATATTTGTTGCTCCTTCTCATATCACTCTGGGTGACGCGTAACACTTTTTCTTCTTATTTTTTACTAGGTTTGTATGGAAATACCCGAGCGAAGTAAGTTACGGCCCTTTATGAATATTAAACACCTCTTAATTTTCACAGCCCCTACTATCGAAGAGCTATGATACTACTCGTATACAATTAGCTACCGTCCTCGCACTGCATAAGAATGCCACAGACCGCAGAGCTATGGTGTAGTTATGGGTATCATGGTTTGATTGGTAGATATTATTATATGTGTACCTGTCGAATAATGCAGTTACAAGGCATGGAACACTTGGAATGTTCTTTAGTGAGAACAGGGCGTAAAGTATGCTCTTATCTGATCAAAACTAGCGCCTATTGGTCCCACTCGGTACGGGACTGCACAAGTACGAGGGGGACAAGGCAAAAAAATTACTGTCATTCATAAGACCCTCAGCTTGAAATGCGCTGTAGGGTCTTCCCCACACCTTGGACCTTTGGTTGATATTGAATCCCGTCATCTTAGCTTATACTCGAGTAGGAAGGCTATTCATAAATTGTTAGCTGGAGATCCCCCAGCACTACAGGTACTTAGGGTGCGTCTGGTTGCAACCCGAAACCTCAATAATGGCCCTCATTATAGAGTTTTGAGGGAAAACATCATTTTGTGATAAAGTGTCGTGTCTGGTCAGCACCGAGTGGCAACAATCAAGTTGGAATAATGGGCCCAAAATGAAGGTTTCCAAAAAATAGAAAAAATCTATTTTTCACAAAACTGCGTAATTGAAGAACCCTAACCCAACCACACTGATGAGTAGTTTGTGACCATATTTCATCGCATATTTGATGTAAATGTAGAATATAAATAATATGAATAGCTACAATGCCTGACCTGATTACTTCTACAAACTTCAATGCATTTACTGTGCACAAGCGGACTTATGGGAGGCACCTATGCTGGCTCATTCTGTCAAAGAAGCCTGTTGAGCATCACCATTAAGTGGGAGAGAATATATTTCTTGGCTGTGATCCGTGTGTCAACCAGTGTAACAATCCTATTGTTAGGTAGTTAGGCAACAGGCAACGATAGTGGTTTCCTATAGTGAGCCAGTCTTCTTCTTTTGTAATATGGTGTAGGGTAGTATTCTCTCTTCAGATAGTACAGAACCGGCTTGCTTGTCTTGAGTCGTTTTACTAGAGGTACTATCTCTTCAGATAGTAAGGTGGGTGGATTGTCGTGCTTGATAGAACTATCACAATAGTCCTATGTTCGGGCCACCTGTCGAGACTATCACAATAGTCTCCAGGTTCTTGGAGCGTAGGTTCTCGTAGAGGCGGAGTTTATGTAAAGAGAGTAAAGCGTAATCGTATTGCAATATCTTGAGTATAGAAAAGTACTTAGATGGTTGCGTGAAGATCCTATCTCTTGGTCGTTTTTTTTTTTTTTTTTTTTTTTTTTGTAATCATGCGTTCATTGTTTTTAGGTACAAAAAGCCTCATGCAGCGCTAGCTATGGAGAGAACAAAACCTATAAAATCAAAAACATAAACAAAAGAAAGTCACGGCACCAGTAAATTTCCACTATCGCGCAGGTTTCTCCTCCGCCGGGCCATCGGCCACATGTAACAAGGAAAGTACAACCAACAATTTAGTCGTCTAGCAAGGAAAGCCTACATAAGCCGAAGGAAAGAAACCCAAAGACCCTACACCTCAGCTAACGAAAAAACACGAAAAACCGGGGGGGGGCACCCTGGGGGGCGAGAGAGAGAACGGGGGGGAAGAGGGGGGGGTGGTTGGTGGGAACATCGTGGGGGGAAATCCCGTGGAGGTGACGCCTATGAAGGTGGCGAGCCTTTTGAGTAGTGGGAGGGATGACCAGAGTGGGGCTTCGGGGCCGACATCAGTGACACCGTGGAGGAGGCGCGATCTGCTGTGTTGTCTCGAGGGGCAGGATAGGATGGCGTGCTCGAAGGTTTCAGGTTCCAAGCCGCAGCGGGGGCAGGAGGTATCGGCGTCGGGGGACCTCCAGGTTGGGTGGGCGGCCAGGTAGCTTTTCCCGGCTCTCATCTGGTGGATTCTCCCGGCAACGAACTTACCCAAGCCCATGAACGGCCTCGGGTTTAGCGCGGGAGGGTGCAGGTAGTACCCCGGGGGCGGGAAAACGGAGGCCCACTCCGCGAGGAGTGTCTCCCTCACCCTCTTCTTCAGGGCGGAGTAGGTGCTGTCCATCAGGGACTGGGGCGGGAGGATGGGGGAGGGGCACACGAGGTTGGAGTTGATCATAGGCATCTTGGACAGCCCGAGGGTGAAAGGTATCGTCCGGTGAGCCACCGCGTCAATGGGCAGGTGGTTCCTTATCGGCGGGACAGGCCGGGGTGATTTCCAGTGTAGGGGGAGGTAGACGGATGACAGGCCCCTTGTTATGGCCCGTGAGGAGTCAGGCGCCCGGTGCGCCAAGAGCAAAGGAAATGATGGGTGAAGTCGGGCTGTTGCCGGGTTCACGCTAGGAGGGGAGCAGACCACCCTGAGCGCCGCCAGCCTCTGCCGGTGACTGATCAGGAGGGAGACGGGGGGGAAGCAGGACTCCACCGAGAGTATCCCCGTGGGCGTCGCCGAGAAGCAGTTTGTGGTCCATCTCTGGACGTTTTGCCAGAATGTATCGAGGCGGTTTGTCGTACCCACGCTAGGTGTGAACAGATCCGCGCCGTAAAGGAGGATGGGGGCGATCAGTGATGTTGCCAGCCTGTGGCATAGGTAGGGGGGGAGGCCCGCACCGGGCGGGCTGAGACGGCGAATGAGGGCGAATGGCCCCTGGGCGAGGGCCAGGCGGCGTGAGAAGTGTGCAGCGGGGTCAAGTGCCGGAGTGAACCAATACCCGAGCCACCGAACGGCGTTGCCCGGGTGAAACAATTCTCCCTTGATCTGAATGGGTGAGGTGCACTTTGGTGAGCGCCTTTGGCTGGGGGTTCTCTAGTGTATCAGTTCTGTCTTCGCGACCGAGAAGGAGACGCCCAAGCGGGCCGCCTTTCTTTCAAGCCTGTCGAATAAGTCCTGGAGTCTGCGGATGTTGCCACGGTAGGAAAGTGATGCCACTGTGAGGGCGAAGTCGTCCACATACGAGATCATCAGGCCCCGAGGGATCCCAAAATGCAGTGGCGCAACGTAGAGAAGGAAGAGAAGCGGGGAGATTGGGGAGCCCTGAGGGGCGCCAACGTTTACAGAGGGCTGGGGTCCCTGGCGCCCCTTGAAAAACTAGGGTGCAGCTCCGTTCACCCAAGAAGGATGAAGCCCAGGAAACCAGGTAGGGGGGTATCCCGCCTTCCCTCAGGATGCGGGCTAGTGTTTTATTGTCGACGTTGTCGAATCCCGCTTTTATATCCAAAAACAAGGAGGAGACTTTGAGGCGGGGCCTCTGCAGGGTTCTAACGTCGTTGGTGAGGGTAAGGCACGCGTCGTAGGTGCTAAGCCCAGGGAGCGATCCGCATTGGTTGGGGTGCAGCAGCCCTCTGATTCGGGCTGCCGCAAGTAGGCGGGCTGCTATGATCCTCTCGAGGATCTTTGAGATCGTGCGGATCAGGACTATTATCCTGAATGATGAGGGTGACTCGTAGGAGGATTTTCCTGGCTTGTCGAGTACCACGCCATTCGAGCCTTTCAGCGAGGCGGGATAGTATCCCAGCAGGACCAGCGGAGCAAGTATGTGGAGGAGGATGGAGGGGTTGACTTTGTTGACCTGTTTCCAGGTAGAGTAGGGTATCCCGTCCGGGCCCGGGGCCGAGGTCGGGGAGCACTTGGAGAGAGCCGCGGCTATCTCGTCTGTCGTTAGGGGGGGTTCCGACCTATCTGGTCTAAGCCTGGGTGGTGGGGAGAAGGCCGCCCAGCAGTGGTCCAACAGGACCCTGTTCATCTGTAGTGGGGTCTCGGCCCCTGGCAGGGAGGGGAAGCGTGGTTGGGCGCGCCCATAGGCGAACCTCTTAGCCGTCCAAAGGCTCTGGGGGGTGGCGGTCAACAAGAAAGAGGACCAGTGTTTGTTTTTAGCGGCCTTGATCGCCTTAAAGTACCCCCTCTTGGAGGTGCCGGCGACTTCCCTCATGTGTGGTGTGTCGTGCTCCTTGGCCGTTCTTGCTGCCTTGTGGTATTCACGACGGAGGATGGTCAGGTGGGGGGTCCACCAAGGTTTGGAGTGATGGGAGGGCCTGGATACCGGTGTATGCTCTTTGAGGAGAGCGACCAGTCGGTTCAGTGATTCTGACATCCATTCGTCCAGTTGTGGGGGGGTGGGGCATAAAGGTGCGGCCGGGACCTTGAAATCCTTGATGATCGGGTCCAAGGCTTCCCAGTCCGTGTCTGCCCAGCGCAGTCGTGGGGGTTTCTGGTTCAGCGAGGGTGTGGCTAGGGTGATCGTTATTGGTATGTGGTCGGAACCTGTCGAGGGGAGGGAAGCCTCCCAGCTCTTAACCAGGGGAAGGAGGGGGGGGTTTGCGAAGGCGAGGTCTATGACCGAAGGGCGAGCGTTCCCTACGAGGGGGAATCTTGTGTACTAGCCGGGTGGATTGAGGAGGGCGAAGCCGAATTCGGCCGCTTTCTCAAAATAGGGATTCGAGGATGAGATCTCCCGCTGCGAGAAGTGCCGCAGAGGGTCCGAGAGGGGGTTGTGTATGTTGAGGTCTCCCAACACCAGGAGGGGAAACCCAAGATCGGGGAAGAGGTCTTCAGGTGCCACTGAGTGGACTCTGTGGTCTACCGTGTTGGTGGAGTAGGCATTGACAACCCTGAACGAGTGGAAGGCGGTGCCGAAGAGAGGTCCGTCGGCGGAGATGTCGAGGGCCAGAACATCGTCCACCCCCTTAAACCTGGGAAGCACCGTGTAGTTGGAAAGAAAAGACATATGAACGTAGGCGGCCACACGTGGCTTCCTAACGGGGGGGAAGAAAGACTTAAAACCTCTAAAGGAAGGAAGGTGAGCCTTGTTGACAGGAGGATCCTGCAAAAGAACGATCGAGGGGTAGGTGGTCGCTTCCTTGAACGACTCAAACAAAGAAGGAAAAACATTCCAGCTCCCAAGGCAGTTATGTTGAATGATGGAAAGAAAAGCCGGAGCGGGGGCCAGCCCTTGACCGGGGGGAGGAGGCGTGGGGCGATTAATCATGACCGGGACGAACCCGACGTTCTCGAGGTGCAGGGGAAGGGCTTGGCTCCTCCAGGGGGAGAGGACCGCCAAAGCCGTGAGTGGTGCCAGGTCGCGAGGGGCCAGCTGGTGGAGGCTGCCTGGGGGTCAAGTCCACCTCAAGGGGACTCGCCCCGGACGGGGGAGTAGTGGATGTCGGACCGCCATCGACCGCCAAATCCATGGGGTCTTGACCGGTTGGGGCTGGGGCTGGCGAGTTGGTTCTGGTGGGGACAGCTGGGGGAGGTCGAGCCGGACACTCCCTGAACGTGGCAGTGTGGTCACCACCGCAGTTACAGCAATGGGGGGGCGAGGTCGGACAACAGGATGGGACTGGCTTATTGTTCCCGCTCCTGGGGCAGGTTGGATTCTGGCATCTGTGAGCCACGCGAGTATGGTGAAGCGCACAAATGGGGCACGTGGGGTGGGTGGCGGGGCATCGTTGATGGGCGTGTCCGTATCTCCAGCAGTTCTTACACTGGGAGGTTCTGGAGGAGGAGAAGGCAAGTTCAAC
>Ga0307513_10000330_pt1 | contig 68461 bp, 81 predicted proteins | sample 15_EM_MG_FD_202174 | JGI IMG/M metagenome (GOLD analysis project Ga0307513, IMG submission 202174) | Populus trichocarpa ectomycorrhiza microbial communities from riparian zone in the Pacific Northwest, United States - 15_EM | ecosystem: Host-associated > Plants > Roots > Unclassified | place...
GGGGCAGGAGAAGATGAGGAAGACCAGGAATGCTTGATAGATAGGGCTCTCTTCTCCGTCTTCTACTTCTCCTCTCCTCACAAAGGGAAGGGTTCACGTGTACGGAGGGAAGCATGGACCGCAACCCCCCGGGAATTGGTAGAAAGAAGGGGGGGGGGAGGGGGGTGATGGTAGGGGAGAACGAAAGAGAGAAAAGGGAAGGGGGAGAGACTGAGAGGGAGAGAGAAGGGGGGGGGGTCATTGCCAGTGCTGTTTGCAAGCCAAATTTGAAATGGTTCCGGCAATTATTATATCCCCCTAAATCTTTGGCGCTCTTTGAGACCTTTTGTAGGAAGCTGCCGGTAGTGATTGATCCTCTTTTCTTACCTTCTTCTGTATGCACTGAATGATACTTCACCTACCCACCTACCCACCTATGATACCTACCACACGAATCCTCACACTAATTGCCCTTATTCCTTCCTCCCCGCTGCACACAGCAAGAATTCGAATTTCCACCTCAAAACAAATGCGAAACCTGTATGTGACCATGTTCACCATACCTGGACCGTGACCATTTCCCTCCTCCACCTGCATTCCGTTTGAACCTCTTTTGCCCCCTCCCACCCTTTCAAAAAAGGGAAAAACAGAGGTGAGATAGAACAAAACAAAGTGAATACACACCTTTTATTCCATCTTATTTTATTCCATTCTGTTCTATAACCCCACCTCACCCTCACTCCCCCCCATGAACCGAACCCTGGGAGCTGGAGGAGGAGGAGGAGGAGGACGTGCGCCTACTCCATAAATTCTCCACACGGATATTCTAGAGCTTGAGGGAAAAGCTTCCTTCCGGTCCAGTGTAACCGTACTCGTAGTGCAGTACAGTGCAGTGCAGTGCAGTACAGTGCTGCACCGAACAAACAATCGAGCAAAAAAAGACAAAGCCGAGTTAGGAGAGAGACCGAGGGGAATAGCGAGAAGCCCCCGGGCAAAAGCACCGACTTCACACTGGCCCCCCCCCCTTTTTTTCAAAGGGAAAAAAACATAAAAAAAGCAAATCAAAAGAACCAAGAGGGAAAATAAAAAGACAAAATAAAATACGGATACATACGATACTGGTACTCAAACCCCGATATTCCCCCAAAAGACTGATCAGTCAGAAAAAAATTATGAAAAAAATAAATAAAAACCATCCCCCCCACCCCTTTGTCTCCCCCTCTCCGCCCCCGCCAAACGATAACATCCGATATACAATACGTACATTAGTTCCTTCGTTAGTTCGTTCATTCGCGATCAACTACCGCACCGTACGGTACAATACTTGTACTCCCAAACCCGTACCTGGCCAATAATAACTCAGGAACAGAAATATGATGGATGGAAGGTTAATGTGGGGTACAGTAAATGACCTGCTTCTGCTTCTGCTCCTGCTTCTCCCTCCTTCCTTTCTTCCCTTCCCTCTTCCTTTTTTTTCTTTTTTTTAAACCACCATACTTGCCTATCTGGCTACGGCAGCTAGATAGATCTTCCCTTGTCTTCACTTCACCCCCATACGGCAGTCTCCCATTCCATGTCATGCCATGCACAAGCAGGCAAAATACATATAAGATTTATTCGGCCAGATAGAGAGAGCATATATATTCCATGTATACTCACCCACTCGCTCATTCACTCACCCCCAATACCCTATCATCTTACCTATCTTACGGTACAGCACAGCATACAGCCTCACCATACCATACTAGCGAACTCAGATCATAAAAAAAACGCATCTCTTCTGTCTGTCATGGGACACTTTTTTCCCTTTCCGATCCATCTAGCTGAAACGCGGGATCCCGTGCTTCTGCTGCTGTTGCTGAGGGAAGTAGTAGAGGGGGGGGGGGGAATACTAATACCTATAATGTACAAAAAAAAGCGTATACCAGCAACCTCGCTCGCTCCTGGAAGAAAAAAATAGAAAGAAAAGGCGAAAAAAGAGGGAGAAAAGTAAAAGCACCAACAATCCACCGTGAGAAAATATGAAAATAAAAAGAGGCAAAATATGAGAAAGGAAAAAAAAAACATCTTGCAAAAAAGAGGAAACTCCCGTCGACACAAGTTGTGGAGAAAGACCAAAAGAGAAATAAAGAGAAGAACGATCGTTGTAAAAGAGAGGGTTTTCTTTTGGAAGGGAGAAAAAGGAAAATGTATGGGAGTAAACGAGACATTCCTATCGTTACTCATGAAGAATCCTCGTATTGCCAATACGACCAGGTTTCTCCTCAGCAGACAAGAAGGAAAAAAACCCCGAGGATAGGATAACGACCCCCATCCCTAACTCTGTAAGTTTGGCGCTCTTTTCCCCTCTCTCCTTCCGACCGTGACAGCTCCCCTTTCCCCTTTCCCCTCTCCAGTCCTCCATCCCATATGTCCCAACTCCTCTCTTTCAATGCAACACATCCACCCTCGCTACCACCGCCGTGCTCATCACAAAATGACACATGCCCCGTGCCCTGATTCTTTGCTACCCTTAGCGTTCGCGCTCAGGGCTACTCGGGCAGCTTCTGTGAACGCTTCGTTGACTCCTCTATTCATCTTTGCAGAGCATTCTAATCCCCCGTTGTTAGTCTATGCGCCAACATATATATCGAGTCATTTCTTCCTACCCAGATAGCGCAGCGCCTTTGGAAATGCACAAGTCAGCACGAATCCTTCAAAAATATACAAACCATCCTTCGACGGCCCTCACCTTTATTCTTTCAGCTACAGCCAACCCCTCAGGATACTGAATGAAACCACCAGGAACAGTCTTTTCCGGTCCATCACCATCACCAGCCTCTCTCAAATCGCATTTCAGCGCTACCAAGACGAGTTTGACACCTTGACAGTTGTCTGCGATCTCGCCGACCCACTTTGACTCTACGTTCTCTAGGGAGTCGCGGGAGTCAACCTGTAGCTATCAGCACGGATATGGGGGGAATGGCTAGTAAGGTGCACCCAATCAATGGCGATTGCGACGTACACTAAAACATAGCATAATAGTGTGTGTATCACTGTAGGACAATGATCGTAGCCTGTCAAATTCCTCCTGCCCGGCTGTATCCCAGAGCGAGAGCTCAATGTGCGTATTGTCTACATAGATATCTGACGTCGTTCAACTGATGTTAGAAGTAACATTCCAGGGTTGTCCTTGCAGCAGAGGAATCACACCATGTACGTAGTTTTCTGTTTCACAAACAACCAATTAGCCCACCGGACCCAAAAGAGATGTTATCCACACAAGGAATCGACTCACCAAACACCGTTGGCTCATAAACCTGCGGGAAATATCTAAACCCCCACAACCCAATCAGCTTTTACCCTCCTATTGGCCTCTTCGAACGGTTCTCGCTGTTCCCCCCAAAGCATTGAACGGACTAACGGCTCACCCTCTCGTGAAAACATTCAGCAATGATGTCTTTCCGCAAGCACCATCCCCTAAAGTTGTGCACATTCCAATTAGTAGACCACCCTTTTAAACCCGCAACAATCCGGCAAACGAACCTAGTAGCACGATTTTTCGCTGGATGGTCTGCAAACACAAAAGAAAGAAAAAACCGTTAGCGAAAAACTGTTCCCATCTGCAAGAATTCATCCTGCCTGTCCACGCTCGCAAAGTCAAGCTGGAGAATTTGCGGAACGAAGCCGAAAAGAGAAAAACCAAAGCAAATAACAGAACAGGAAGTAGTATTCGCAACCTTGTTTGAGCCGCAAAGAGGCATATTTAATGTATCTGTATTGTATCAAGGGGCAAGAGCTTCGACAACAAGAAACGGACCCGACGCGAAAGTGGACAAGAAGGCTGCGAGGGATGCGTGCGTGCAACAGCCAGTAAGGTAGCGGAGCTGCTGAAAGAAAATATGGGAGAAGAAAGGAGAAGGCGAGGAAGCGTGCAGAGGGAAGACGAATTGTCTTTTGTCGTAGTTAGTGGTCGGGGGAGATTTGTGTTGCACTAGCTGTGCTTTGCTGCGGATTTCCGGATGTCGAGGGCTGTGCTGAGCAGAGATCGCGAGTTGCCAGAGGTGCGCCGGGGGGAGTGAGTGAGGGAACGAGAAGAGAAAGAGAAACAGTGTGCGATGTTGGGTTGGATGGGAAACCGCAAACTTGGCTCTGGCTCTCTCTGGTTTTGGCTTTTTTCTCCTAGGTTTGCTGAAGAAATTACGACCACAACTTCTTTTCCTGCCGCGTGCCTGACCACACAGATCCGCTCGAGGGGGGTCCTGATTTACTCTGAAGAGATTCCTTCACTTTGTGTAAGGCGAATGGTCAAATGGCAGCGGAATTGGCAGCTTCTCTGTGCTTTATTGATGATCTCGGTATGGGTGCGGCGGTCTCTATGCAGACTTGCTGTTTCTTTCCTAGCTGTAGCACACCGGCGGGAAGGCAACTATAGTATTTATTTCCTTTTGTTTCCGAATCGTTGAGGCGGGGGAAGGGGGGGAGAGCGTGGACGAAAGCTGAAATGGAGCGACGTGGAGGGAACAAGCAGCAAGCCAGCCAACGCAGTCCTTATGTTATGGGAAAGCTTCGCCCGTTAGGCTACCTGCGACGTGAGTGGATGATGCAGCTATGCTCCGGCTGCTCATGGCAGGGGAAAACAATCGTCTGGTTTCAAGCTGAATTATCACTACCAATAAAAAGGGGTTTCTTTTTCTGAAGGCAATAGAAATGTAGCTAAAAACCTGCTGCATTGATCTATTATCTTAACTACTGGAAATGAGAACTGGAAAACCGTAATCTTTGGACCGAAGTCAGATCATCTTGTATGGGAGCCTCAAGTAATGGCCGCCTGCAGAATGTAGGCAAAAATAGGCCTAAGGCACACATGTTCGAGGGTGAGACGTTTCATTAGTCCAAATTCGGCCAAACCATAGATGTTTTTCGTGAGGTACCAGTAAGGTTTGTACTCGAGTACATTTTTGTCACCAAAGATGAGTTATGTGAGTTTCTGGGCCCCTATGGGAGAGAAATCCTTAAGAAGCCCAGAATTACGTCCAAAGCTGGGAGGAATGCCAGGGGGGTTGCTTAATAATCATGCAGAAGAGTGCCCGCAGCTACCGTAGGTTTATCGCCACTGGAACGATTCAACAGAGGCAGGGATATGGGGGTACCATACGTCCACGAGCTATGGATACGGTATTGCTATCATTTGCTTCTACCGGTATTACACCCACATTTTCAAAGCTATACCCAGCAAACCACATACGACACCAATTATGATATCCACAGTGCATCACTGGTCAGTGAAGGGGGGGGAAGTACGGGACAATCACCGCACCGTGCTAGTCCTTTCCACGACTTCAACGATTATCACACATACAAGCGCAGCACAGCACTATACAGTACAGTACAGAGAGAGAGAGATCCAGCGTACCTCATGCCAGGGCCATATGCTCTACTCGTACTATACGTGATACCGGCACCTTATTTTTAGAGCCACTCTGGCCGCGTATGAAAACGGTAACATTTACAGCACTCCAATGTATCAAGGGCACATATTATGATGCACCTCACACCTCCTCCTCCTTCCCTCCCTTCCAGAGACTTTCCCCATCCGTCGATCCATCCTGCAGAGCAATCAAACATTATGCAAGGCAAATTGCGCCCTGGCGGAAAAAACCAGCGGAGTGCAAAAAGACAAAAAGCGCCCCTTCGTGCCGCCGATCACCGCTTCACGATCCATCACCACTAACTACCACCAACCACCGTACCGGTATCGCATGTAATCTCTACCGTACCGTACCCCACCTGTATCTGGCAATAAGTATCTGAAAATACGGCTATTATTACACAACCATCCAGTCAGCGGGAGAACCTTGCCTCGCTCTCGGATATAGCACTTTGCGAGCACAGGACCAGCCAGCCAGCTGACATCTCATCGGCTCGCCGGATGACCCAACCACCGGGAGGAAGGGGAGAAGCAAAAGGCATGATACAAGTATTACTTCCCCAGTGGGCTCTGTTTCGGGTTATGATAATCTTTCTTCCACCTCCTCGCACATCGAGGGAATTTTGGCTATTTTCGTCCTTCATGGTATCATACTCGCGCTATAAAAAGGAACCTTAGAGGCACGGTGCGGGATCTCAGATAGACCCCTGTTGCTTCCTTCCTCAGATCAGCCCAATCTCGAGGTTACATTGTCTACACAGCCTACCGGTACCGTAGGCCAAGCGAAAATTTGTCCGTCAGACATAAAAATGGGAAGAATAAACTCCCGAGTATCCTATCATAATACTTGTGCCTAAACCCAGGTCTGACATTCCCCGGCATGTAACATTCTGTGCTCTAGAACACCAGAATTAGAAGCCTGAAAGCTTCTATCGCTTAAGCATATCAGTGGATCTCCCGCCTCGGTTGGGCCAATCCCAGAGCCTTATGGGAGGGAAGAGCAGGAAGAGTACAACCGCTTTCAGCACACCCAGGACACTTCACAATCCCCAGTGTGTGTGCGTGTGCGCGTGTCTGTCTAATGAACTGTTCTTTAGTTTTCATAACGAACCCGTCCATACCATTAGAATAAAACTAAAACCAATGCCCGATGGCAGCCCCGATAAAATGTGAGGGAGCCTCTCTGGCACGTTCGCTCTACAGATCCAGGGCTCAAACATGAAAACATGGAAAAGCGGAAAAGCGATAGAAAATTACAGGTCGAATCTCTAAACATAGACCGGCAAAAAATCCAGAACCCAAGACAGTAAGAATAGCCACGATGGCCCATTACCACCCAACATTAATAAGTGAACAGTACACAGCTTTTCGTTGGCCATGGCCTTTCCCCTTTGCATCTCCACTCTTTTTATCCAAGCAAAAGTACCATGAAACCCAGATCCCAAACTCCTCAAACCACGTATCCCACCCAAGTATCCCTTCTGATAAGACACCCTAGCAATGGCCTGTTTGAAGTTGCTTTAAGACCTGGCGTACCTGGTCTTTCCGAAACTGAAGGGAATATAACGGTACTTGATCATATGCTGGATCTGCCTCCTCACTACAATGAATCCACTGCGATTAGCAAGGTACTATTGACAAATGGGGAGATAATGGGCACATACTGGTGAGGGTGAACAAAAGAATCCAATAGATAACAAGGACGGGCCAGAACACTGTGCGATAATATGTTAACCTATCACTGTGTGGCTAACCTGATAGTTTCCAAGGTAGATAAATGGGGGTACCAACCTGGAACATCGGTTGCCTGAATCCAGGTTGCAACAAATGCAATGAAAATGGCTCGGGTAGCGCTGTGCCAGAATTTGAATTCCGGCAATCTCCTGATAAAGGGTCTAAACTCCTCATCTTGCTTTGTTGGCAAAGCACTCGGACCTCCAGACTCAAGCTCGTCATCTTGTTCAAGAGAAGGATCAAATTTAGGTGTGAGGAAGGCCAGGAACAGGTTCAGAAGATAGATGCCGAGAGAGTAGCAGACTGTTGAGCCATCCGTCAGTGGTGGTCAAAAAGGGAGAAAGGGCGAGACATCTGAAAGCAGAATGTCTCGGGAGGGCAAATCTTACCAATATACCAGCCCTGAGCTATCAAAATTCTCGTCATAAAGATCAAGAGCAATACAGCTGTTCCGATCCATCGATAAGTAGTAAACGGGGTGACCTTATCAAGGTATGTTTGGTACGTCTGTCGCAAGGGCTCAAAATCAGATGGGCCACGTTAGCATCAGGACCAATCCCGTGTTCATCAAATAAAGGGGAAGCAAAAACTGACCCGAGTGAAGCGGGAGGTGTGAGCACTGAATGCGGCCGGGAAAGTCTGCTCCGGAGGTTGTGAATCCATAGTGCGATAACGCTTATGATATCGAGGGAGTTTATTTCACTGCTGTAAGTGGTAGTGGTAGTTGAAGGAGCGACTGAGGTAGAAAAATTCCAAAGTTCGAGAAGAGCTGCCGAGGAATGGAAGGAACAAAAAACACAAGGCGAGAAGTGTCCTTTTTGCGGCTAGTGCCTTGAGAACAAGTGCAGCCACAGGTTTTCAACAATAGGATTGTCCCTTTTTCGAAAATTTAATGCAAGAATGTTTCATGATGAGGCCCATATGCGGCAAGGAATGGCTTAATTTTTCCGGCATCAAAAGCAAAAAAGGTCTCTATTTGGAGTTACCCTCGGCTTCTCACACTTTCCCCACCACTTTATCACTCCGCCTATTGAGTGCCTTATCTCCCTCCCGCACTCTCCCCCCCCACGTTTGAACGTTCATTACCCCAACTTCGAGATAAATGGACCGCTTCCTGCGTGCTTAAAGAGCCTACACCCCATTCAATATGTTCGCTCGTTTCATTAGACCTACTTCCGCTTGCCTCATCTCCCCTATAGTCCCCCGTCTTGTTCGTCCAATGTCTTCCTCAAGCTCCAAATCTTATGAGCACATTCTGGTTTCTACCCCTAGGCAGGGTGTAGGGCTGAGTGAGTATTAAGTAGCCTCCTCGAACGTCAATTAAGCTAATCGCTTATACTTGAGATCATAGTTACTCTCAACCGTCCGAAGGTCAATGCCTTAAACACTCCACTTATGTCTGAGCTTAACGATGCTCTTCGCGAATTCGATGATTCGAAAGCAACCGGTGCAATTGTCGTTACCGGTAGCGAAAGGGCTTTTGCTGCGGGCGCCGATATCAAGGAAATGCAGAACTTAACATTCTCGGAAGCCTACAACAAAGACTTTATCAAGCTGTGGTCAGATGCTACTCAAATATCGAAGCCTATCATTGCTGCTGTTAACGGGCATGCTCTCGGAGGCGGCTGCGAACTCGCCATGATGGCCGACATTATCTATTGTGGACCAACAGCTGTATTCGGCCAACCGGAAATTAAATTGGGAGTTATCCCAGGTGCAGGAGGATCCCAGCGGTTAACTAGAGCTATTGGGAAAGCGAAGGCTATGGAATTGATCCTCACTGGAAAAGCGTTCTCCGCCGAGGAGGCGGAGAGGTGGGGTCTTGCTGCGAGGGTGTTTGAGACTCCCGAGAAATGCGTTGAGGGAGCATTGGAAACCGCAGAGACGATTGCTGGATATGGAGCACTGGCAGTAAAAGCAGCCAAGGAGGTTGTCAATCAGAGCTACGAAGTCGGGTTGAGTGAGGGTGTAAAGTATGAGAGGAGGGTATTCCATGCATTGTTCTCTACAAAAGATCAAAAAACTGGGATGACCGCGTTTATCAATAAGACGAACCCTGAATGGGCTGGAGAATAGGTGACCATGGGGCCGAGAGATGGTATTTCCCTGGTCTAGGCTCTTTGTGCTGCGATGTCTATCTTTGTATGATATCATATGATAATATGATAATGAATACCGGGGCCGTGACTATTCTAGTTTTGTTAAAACATAGTGAGGGTTAGGGTTTTTGATTGTTTGAGCAAGCGCAACCCTCTACACTTTACAGACGGGAATGTTCACTGCATGAACTAGAGGGATGAATGCCATAGGCCAGATATCTATTTTGTGTGTCCGTAGACTGTGTATATACGAGTACAAATCTACTGCTGCCCTAGAATTGGCCCTGGAGCTAATACTTATTTTTATTTTTATTAACCTTTGTGTGTACTCGAGCAAAGCTGTGGGCGCTTGTCGCCACTCCCTTGGAAACGACCCGCCTCCCTCTCCCCCCATCTCTCGCTCAGCGCTGCTCCACGTGAATCTAAACCCGGGTCTTCAACCAACAACCTCCTTCAACGATCTCCCTATGTCGAAGCAACCAAACGGGAGCGCGCCTCCCCCGCCGCAGCTTCAGCAGCCGCAAAGCCAGCTGCCAGCAGGCTCCGAGGAATGGAGCGATGAGAAACTCGTTGACGCGCTCAAACGTCTCGACGATCTTCACAACAAGGTCTGTGTGCTCCTGTATTAGCTCCCGCGCCGGGGGAATAACCAGCTAAATTTCTGTCTTCATAGTTGATCAGTCTTCGCACGGTTATTCCGCGATTGACGTTACCGCTGTCCACAAAATATCCTTCTCGTAGGTCGAAATTTCTCCTCCGAGGGGGATGAGGCTGACCTTTTTTCCAACACAGCTGCAGAATTCTACGCCGATCTTGCAAATAGAGCACAAAGCAGCTCACAGGAGGTGCTGGATTTTAATTCGTCGTGGGTCAACAGCAAAGAAATTTTCGATCGCGCAGCTGCTTCGCGAACGAGGAAGCCAGAGGGGATACAGAGACTCTCAATCCACGATACTTTCATGCCGGATGATGAGGAGGAGGAAGAAGAAGAAGAGGTGAAGGTTGACCCCAAGCCCGAGGATACCGAGATGAAAGATTCCGGCGACCAGCCAGAAGAGGAAGAAGAGGACGAAATGAAGGAAGACGAAATAGAAACTCCCGACGCGCAGATCCCCACAGTCATCGGTGATTTTAAAGGGAGACATCCGAACATTGGAGTGGAGATCAGCGATGGGGAGGAGTCTGGAAAGAGAACTGTCAGGGTAAGATCTTCGGTTTCTATACTCGGATTGCTCAAGTTTGTTAACTCATTACCTTGCTGGTATAGCTTAAGCTACCAGCGCCAACTGATCTGCTCTTCACTATCGACATGCACTTATCTACTAATTCTTCAACATCGACGGACAAGTCGGATCCAGCGACAAGCACTCGTCGCTTCATCGTTACTTCCATCGTCAATTCCAAAAAACCTGAACAACCAATCCCTCATCTTTATACCGCCCTTCTGCGTAGTATCACTATGCGACCCAATGTTGGAAATCTTCAAATGCTACTGGTAACATAGGCCCATATCTACTTATGAGGACAAACACTAACAACCCTAACCAGGAAATGATTGGAACATACACCTCTTTATTCACAACCCCCTGTTCAAAATGCAATAAAATGACTGGAGGAACAAAGGCCGAACTTCCAGTAGTCAGACGAAAGCGTCTTGTACCAGTCGAAGAAGCTGCCCCTAGCGCTACAAACGGAGTAGCCAGTGCTAACACCACTGAAGTAGCCAACAAGAAGAAGGGCAAAATGAAGAAGGAAAAGGCCTGGTTGAGTTTCCATGAAGTCTGCATGTAGGTTAGTAGCGTAGCCGGCTATCAGCACCCGCTTTGTCAAATGTATCACAAGTTTAGCTCATATCCGCGAGGACCTCCATTTATGACGAACAAAATGAAACAAGAGTTGGGTTGAAATGTGATCCGGTAATAACTCTTGTATCGTGAAGAACCGCGACCCTATCATTATGCCCTCTCGACCTGGAACCCTAAGCCCCAAACCCTACGATCGGCCAAATTTCTCTTGGCACCCTCTCCCACTGATCTCTATTTAAACCCGCGCTCCCCCACACCCCTCTTACTTCTCCATACTTACCTGGCGACAATCTCGATTGCTCATGAAGAGTTGAGACTCAGGGATCTCCGACCTCATTGCACAGCGAGGACGCGAGCCTCTGCCAAAGGTCTTCGGGCCTTCTGGGTTGCTTAATTTTTGATTTATTCCCTGCTGGGTTTCATTGACTTCTGGGCACTGTCCGAGGGGTTGAGGAAACATTCGGGGTTGTGGGACGTAGTTCTAACTCCTGTGTAGTTTGTAGGGGGGGGGGGGCGAAAGTTTCGTAATTGTCAAGCGTATATAGATTGTGGTGATATTTCAATTGACCTGAGATTCAATTTGTTTCCATCATATCGTCCGAAGTGCGTCCCAGTATTGTATTCCAGCCCAACAATTGATGAGGTCCCACTTCCTGCAAACAATAATCGAGGCATGACTTTCCTTCTGCCTTTTTGACCACCAATTCATCATATCCCACCGGTATCCAATCCACATGCAGCCACCACAACACAGCAACACCTCACCATAACAAACCAATCATCATTATCACTTCTGCTCCTGGTATCACATTCCCCTCATTCCCGACCAGCCCAGCCCACTCAACAAAACCCAATCCGGCCATTCCACTCCACTCCACCAGATCAAACACCCACCCCACGAACGGTACGGCACGCATACATGCATGGCTTGAAACATCCCCAATATCAATAAACCAATGATTTCCCACCTTACACAACTAGCACTGCGTATACCGCATCCGGACGAAATGAAGGAAGGAGAGGAGAAAAAGGGGGGGAGGCAAGATCTACAGTAATTCACGATACCGGTATGATACGATACGACAGAGCAATACTACCTGTAGTCAGTCAGTCGAACAGTCAAGTCACTATACTATAAAGTACCGTAGCACACTAACCGGCCCCGAACAGTCCACAATCGTAAAGGCACCGGAACCACAGGATACAAATTCCAAGTTGTATGGTGGCGGTGGTATTGCGCGAGATAATCATGCCCCCTCGACTACCGTTGAGGTGCGGTATCTGCAGAGCCACATGTTATCCTCTTTTTCAACCAGCTGCCAAAAAGTCACAAAATCCAAAGATAACGCTTATCTCACAACATGCGTACTTGGTCTAACGGTTATGATTTTCGCTTCCCAAGCGGGAGAACGGGGTTCGACTCCCCGAGTACGCAGAAATTTCCACTCTTTTTTTTTTCACCCTCTTCCTTTCCTTCCTTCCTTCCTCTCCCTTCCCCTCCTCCCGCCACGTATCGCATTATTTACTTAAGAGGCGTCGGATACGAGTAAACTACCATCACCCAGCTCACCACAAGTTGCATCAAAGAGGTGTCTATATATGTCGTACCGGTGGTATGACACTTACGAGGGAGTTGTCGTGAACTCAGGGGGCTTGTGTATCTCTCGCAGGGAGCTAAGAAAACTACTTGTGCCTGGATCATGCACTTTCTATCTCCTACTTACCTTGATTTACGACAAAAGTGTTACAATGTATGATCGGAACTGTGGACGATGAAGTGATAATAGAAGCACTCGAGATATCTTTTGCGACAACACTCGTCAATTGAATAACAAGAAAGACATAGCTCAGCTATATAGTACAGTAGTTGAGTTCAGCCATTACCACCGCAATCTCTCTACAAAGGAGGAACAAAGAGTATCAAAGAAGTTGTAACCTGAGAGGAACAATGGGAACAATGAAAAGAATACAGATTAGACTCCAACCAGTAATGAATACGGAAAACACAGAGAGCTGAAAGAAGTAATTCGAGAAGAGAAAGAAACCATATTTGAGAGGACCAAGAAATCATATACCAACAAAAAGACCTGGTGAACGAATCGAGTGATGGTCAATGATTAAATAGAGAAAGAGAGAGAGAGGTTCATGACCGCTTGGCCTTGCACGTTCGGGTTTTGCGAGTATAGTAGATGCCCTGCTGCAGAGGGATTACTTACTACGCTACAGTGCTCGCATCGACAATGCACACTTACGTTGCATGTTATGCAAAAAACGTTATCTCAGGGGGGGAAACTTATAGTCTTCAGGCTAAAAATCACATAACGTGATTTGTGACAGGCAGAGTTGATCGTGATAAGGTGAGCCCGAGAGGAGAGGAGCAAACATGGTAAGGCAAGATAGGGAAGGCACTGATACCCGAGTGTTAGGCTTTTTTTCTTTTGGTTATCTATCATGTCACTTGTGTTTATCGTACAGGCAATGGCAGAACATGGACTACAGTGTAGTATGTGCGTAGCCATCCTTCTATCCATCCAGTATATTGCCCCATTGATTTCGGTGTGGAGAAGAGCGAAATGGTTATTCCGCACCGCCACCACCGGATAGTATGAGTAAAGCTCCTGCTAGTAGGATCCACCAGTATCTATTATTCATCCGGTTATTTGTTAGCCTTCGTCTCACGATGCGCGATTTGGGAGGGGGGGGGGAGCGGTGGGTACTTCTGTAGGAAAGTCTTTTCAATATCTGGCTCTGGCAACTTCCCCTCGGCGTTCAACACAATGGGTTTATTCAGGAATGGTTGTGGGCCCGGGGTTGGGTTTGTTGTTGCGTCAAGTTCTTCGAGCTATTGCCATCCCCCAGTTAGTTACCGAGAGAGAGAGAAGGGTAGTTTGGGTTTGGGCGGGAATACAGTGTCAGCCGTCTGAAACTCCACCCTCCAAACTTTTGCCGGATTGCTGCGATTTCGACGGATGTTTATCAGGGCCTTGTCGGGATTTTTGAGTGCTTTCTGCTCCTCCCAATCCACCCGTTCATCCACTCATACCCCATTAGCCTCCACCCATGATTTCCGTCAGAGTGGGATACATACACCGGTGGTAGCAACCCCTCTAAACACACCCTCCTCATCCACAATCCCCACACGAACAATCTCGTTGTCACCGCACTCGCCGGTCATAGCGCAGTTCTTGCGGCCGGCAGAACTGCACAGGGCATCTACCAGGCGCTCATGATACCACAGCTCGCACAGTGGTGTCGGGGATTCGGCGGATATGGGCCATTGGTAGAGTTCCTGGGTAAGTGGGAGGGCGGCATCATGTATCTCACTAGTAGTGAGACGCGACCTGCATGCTGTGCTGGGGGCTATGTGAAAGAGCAAGAGAGTTAGGGAAAAGGTTAGGTGGATTGGGGTGCGCATTTTCTTAGTGTTAGTAGCAGGGTGGTGGTGGGTGGTGGTGTTTGTAGCTCAGGGGATGTTTTTTTGCCTGGGTTTTCGGGGATGTGGCCACGAGTGGTTGTACTCGAGTAGTTGTGCGAGGATACAGTAACAGTAGGCTTGGTGAAGGCTTAATAGACAGGACCCCAGTAAAATAATGGGTTCTACTGGGAGAAAGTACGAGTATTGAAAAGAGTAAGAATTGAAAGCTGTGGAAAGACAATAAGAGCGTCGATTTGGGTCTTCGTGTTCAGTGGCAAGTTCTCAAGTAACTTATGATACGAGTATGTTAGTTGAGTTGAGGCTCGCTTGTATGGATCAGGCTGGGATTCATGCCCAGAGAGAAAAGCCAGATATCACAGGATATTCAAAAATGATCAAAATCCTCAAAATATAATGCCATAAAAGCGTCAATAGAGTCTATACTTAATTCCGTCCTGTCTTGCCGTAGTAGGAATGGCATCTAGGGAGAGTGGTTCCAGTAGTGGTTAAGCCCCACTCGAGCTGGGACAGGACTGCTCCCAAACTGCCCAGCGCACAAATAAAAAAATCAACAGACATGACTTAGGCCCTCCATTCCGTAGCAAAGCTTTCTTAGGACTGGCACCTAAAGCCACCATACAAACACCGTTGAAAACATCAAATCCCATCGAGAAAAAGAAAGAGAAAGAAAGAAAGAGAACTCCAAGCCAATCTGACAGGCTCTGGTGCTTCACCAAAACCCGTCTCCCCTCAAAGAAAAAACCAAAACGGTGGAAGAAAAAGCAGTTATGAGCGACGAACGGCGAAAATAAACATGCTCCACCCACTACAAGTACGAGGCTCGCAAAGGCAGTTAAACTATAGGCAAAAGCAAGGGAAGTATTAAAGAGGTAGCTAACCAAGAAAAACAGATACTCAACAAGGGGTCAAATCCCACAGATATCCAAATCACCACCGCTGATAGTCATTGTCACGGTTATGCATTCCATCCAGTTATATGTCCAGGACAGCGATGCGGAACCTCTCATTTCAATCTAGACCATCTCAAAGTCCTCATCTGAATCACTTGAATCGACAACCTCGTACTCGTTCTTGATCAAGGTAGCCAACTCCTTGTTCTCGAACTTCTTTTCAGCCTCGGTTACGACATAGTTCAGGGTATCCGTTCCAGCACTAGGCCCCCGTCCGTCGAACGAATAATCGACACCTTCGATATAGTCACTATCCGAAGATGAATCGTCCCAGGGATATCCCCCCTCTTCAGCCGAAGGCGAGAGAGGGTATTGTCGAGCTGTGCAGATTTCGTGATCCCGATGGAGTTTCTCAATTGCCTTCCTCTTGTTCTGATCCCTGGCACACCAGCTACGGCATCCATGGCAATGACAATTGCGGGAATCTGCTCGAGGCATCCGGAACCTTAACGAGTTGTTAGTACTGATTACCAGCCGCACTTAGGCTTATGAACTTACTTGTTTCGGTCATTCCAGACAGGAGCAGGCTTAGTCTCATCTGGCCAGAAGAGATCTCTAGGCCGCCCAAGGAGAGCCATATTGACATTTCGGTACTTGACACTTCGCTACGGGAACCAAAGTTAGCCATGGGGATTGATCGACCAGAGTAAAGGGATAATTTTACCTTCTTGCTGCGTTGCTGTTCAACAGCCGGGCCTCTGAGATCAGCAGAAAGATCGCTGGCAGGAAGCTCGCTAGCCATGGTTTCGTCGATATTTGGGATCTTAGAGGCGAGATGTAATATGGTTGTTAAATGAAAGCTTGCGTGTGTCTAACCAAGACGTAGGCAAGAGCGTTGTGAAGACCGGTGAAAGAGGCAATGAATGAAAGAGGATGCGAGGGATAGTGAAGGTGAGTCAGACTGTGGGAAATGGGGGATAGATTGGTGAAGATTGGGTGTAGGGTGGCAGAAAGGCGGAAGAAAGGAGGGAGAGAGGAAGGTTGGGGTGGGTAGGAGCTTTATAGAGCTTCAGCTACTAGTATGAGTAGCTTTCAGAGACGATGACGGTAGCAGCTGCATGCGAGAATCCGGAGAGATTCAGATTACAGGAATAGAGAAGGGAACGAGAAGGAACGAGCTCAGGGTCCATCTGCTTCCGTTCATTCCTGACTGACCCGTCATCCATCCCACCCACCAACTCAGACCTATGACTTTTGGGGGGGAGGCTTGACAAAGTTCATGTTGAGTTTGATCGCTCGTCACGTACCCTGGTGACGCCTGTTGATGGGCCTTAAGCGCAGGTGCACCCGTGGTGTACGAGTACTTTTACCGGTAGTCCGTCGAGCCTCACGGCAACCACCAGAAGGCTAGTTGGACGCCTTCCCCCAAGTGAGCGAGAGCGTACACACTTTCGCATACCGATACATTAGCACCTACATAACATAACGGACACAGAAAGGGATTCTATGGATTCAACGATTTCGTATGGTGCATCCGTGCACAGCAACCGACAAGCCGAGCACTTGGACTCATATAACTTACATATACAACACATCTATTCTTTTTCACATTTATACAATGGATCAAGAGTACGTCCGGAGAAGCTAAAACAGGTAGGGAAAAGAGTACTGGCGGGTATTGTGAAGTGCTCTCTCACTCCTTATCCCCCCTGATCGGAAAAAAGCTACTCTCTATGTTTTCCCTTTCACACCATCATGTCTTATCTTCTTCCGGACAAGATCGCGGTTTCCCCCGGTTGGATCAACCTTAGGATTAGTGGGACCGAGCTAGGAGGGAGAGAGGTATTTTGGAGATTTGGGGAAAGGTATTTACTATCGGCAAAGCGCAGAGGGGTATCGGATGGCGATTGCAGGTAGAATTAAAGACAGACGCAATAATGTCCTCTGGTTCATTTGGAATAAGTCACCGTGCTGATAAAAACACAGAGAGATGTTGGTGGAAGCTGAATTACATTGTATTGGCCTTACGGTAACAATAATGTCATATCATACATATGGTGGTCTCCGATTGGAACAAACAAATGATTTGAAACCTTTCTTTCTTTCTCTCGCTCACTGCCCGGGTGACGTATTTTCCCCAACCCTTTTCAGTTTTACTCGAGTACGGTACCGGTAGCTGAGCCCCAAAAGTGGCTGGTCAACCCCCGGAACACGCGCTCAATTAAACAAGAGGAACAAGTGTGTATCAATTCAGCAGGCACTGAGCACACCATCGCTCACTCACTTCCGTTTCCATGCCTTCCGCTCCCTTCTTTCCTCTTCTTCTCCTTCTTCATCATCACTTTGAGCTCCTGACACCCAGTACGACTCACTCATAAACCCAAAAACTCCGCCTCGCTTCAAAATTTTACCCAGTTCCAACCCAGAAAGCATCGGGTAAGTTAACCCGGATGGAACCAACTGCGAACACGACAACTGCCAACCGCACAGTATCATACCTACAATAACCCGTGGTACAAGTACAATCAATACCATAGCTTAACCCCCCCTCTCAGCTCAAGCGGTATCGGTACCGGTATGATACAACCAACCAACAAGTCCCAAAACACTAAAATAAAACCGGAAACATTGTTTCCTCGCTTACCCAATCCCCGCCACCATCCTTGGATGGGAGCACATTTGGAAACCAGCCGTGCTCACCACTCATGTCCACGTGAAGTTCTCCCCCTCCCCCTCTTGTCGTCACGATAACTCCCTCCCCGCGGAGTGCTTGGGCGTGACGTGCTGCGCCGGAGGGGTTATCTCTGGGGCAGTTGTCACAGGTTAGTAAAGGGAAGGAAGGAAGGGCTTGGGGTTTGTGTTAGGTTTCTGGGTTGGAAGGGAGGGAATATTTGAGAACGGTATTTTAAGGCCAGGGCAGGCCGTGGGTAACCGCTAGAGATGGATGAAAATGGGGGGCTTGGGTCGATTGCATCGTACTGTCCGTCCGGCTATATATGTATGTACCGGTACGTCTGTGCCAGACAGAGAGACATACGGATAGTACAGGAAAGGACAGGGCGAGCTACCGGCATTTCGCTGGGGCAGTAATGGGGCGACGAACAGACAGGCAAGGCAAGGTAAGGTCAAGGAAGAAGGGTGGGAGAATAGGAGGGAAAGTACCGTCTAGGAATTACCCCGCCAGCTGCGATGACCCTCTGCCACGGGACATTTCCATGGTGAAACGTGTTGTTGGCTGAATCTGCTGGAAGGTGCTTTAAGGCTTGACCGACTTGCCTGTAGCATGTATGAATGGATGAGTGAATGAATGAATGATACTTTTACTTGCTTTGGGAAGGAGGGGGTTCATTTGTTCATTCATTCATTCCCTGGTTTTTTATTTGAAAGGTTTCGGGGGGTAATGTAGATGCTGACCTTGGACATTGTGCTGGGGGGGATGAATATTAGCTACCGTATGTTAAGGCCAAAGGAACTTGCTTGTTTGGTGTTTTGGGTTCTTTTTGAACTCTACTTACGCTTTCCTATTAAGTGGGCGATGTGGCCGTACGAAGTGACCTTTCCATAAGGTATCTCCTGCGTTTTTTTAATGGAAGGTGCAGTTTAGACTTCTAGAATATTGTATTGTATCATAGATCTAAAGGAGGGGAGATGAGTACCTGAACGGCCATGTAGACAGCTTCGAAGAAGGCTGTAGCTTCATCTGACCGCGGCATACTGCGGGCAGCTGGCTAGCTAGGATACGCAAATACAGATGCGGTAGAACCCGGGGTAAAAGGAGAGAGGAGAGAGCGAAAACGTGTGATGCCGGGTATGATACGTATGGAGGAAGTTTCAGGCCTTGTTTGTTTGTGGATTTTTCTAGACTACCTTTAAGGCCGTGAGGCAAATCGGTGACTCCCCGATAGATTTGCGGTGATCCACCGAGTGACAGGGTCGGAGTGGTTCCGCATGACAACCGCCATACCTGGTCGAAGCTAGCAACCCTACGGTTTACCCAACAAGGCTGTCGCTGACTAATACACATATGCTCTCCCCTGTGAGAATGAGGAAAAGGCTATCTACAAGCTTCCCATCGAGATAAACCAAAACTCAACAAAGCAAGCAATGTCCGCAGAATACCTACAGAAATACCTAACGAAGGACGACTCCGCGAAGAAGAAGACGAAGAAGCGGAAGCGCAAAGAGACTGGCGTGGTTATTGCGGACGACGATGTGCTAGGTTGGGACAAGAACAAAGGAGATGGGGATGAGGATGATCCAGTTACAAGTATGGTTCCCCGTCCCACACACACTGCCCAGATATAGACACGCACACATGACCTCGATATGACTATTCTTATATATAAGGCCCTGGCGGGGGTAATTGTTCTCCGTCAGTCGGTCAGTCGGCCAGCCAGCCCTTCAATTCACTAATTTTATTTGATTCACAGTTGGCGAAATGACAAGAGCCGTTAGCCGGACAACGAAATCGAACTGGACATCCGTGGGCAACAATGACGCTGCCGCCGACGCGATAATCTCCGCAAAGGAGCCGGAGAACCCAGAAGACCAGCCGGCGATCGTCGAAGAAAAGGATGAAAACCCCACAACAATACAAAAAATGTCCAGCGGCGCCCATGCTGGTCTGCAAACCGCTGCACAGGTGGCCGCCCAGCTGGAGCACCAGCGGAGGGTCGAAGCTGCACGTTTTGCAGCGGAAGATCCAGAGACCAGTGGGAAAGGGCAAGAGACCATCTACCGTGATGCCTCAGGACGAATAATCAACATCGTCATGGCCCGCGCTGAGGCTAGGAAGAAACTGGAAGAGGAGGAGGCCAAGAAGCGGGAGTTGGAGGAGCACTTGAAGGGCGATGTACAGCTCGCGCAGAAGGCCGAGAGGAGGAAGGAACTCGAAGATGCAAAGTATGCGCCCATGGCGCGCTATGCCGATGATAGGGAGCTCAACGAGGAATTGAAGGAGCGGGATCGCTGGAATGATCCTGCGATGGCGTTTCTGAGTAGTAAGAAGAAGGGGGTTAGTAAGACGGGGAGGCCACTATATCAGGGCGCCGCACCGCCGAATAGGTATGGGATCTTGCCCGGACATAGGTGGGATGGTGTCGACCGGGGGAACGGCTGGGAGAAGAAGTGGTTTCAAGCGCAGAATGCTAGGAAGAATAGGGCGCAGATTGAGCATGATATGGAGATTGATGTTTAGACCTCAGTATGCTCGGTCAGTGTTCCCAGTTGTTCCCCTTCTTCCACCCCCCGCATATATATATCAAATTTGTAGCATAGCGTAAATGTTTTAATGTCTGGTTGAGGTTTTATGGAAAGGGCAAGCCCGATTGTGTCGTGCGGTGGAATACTGGCGGCCTATAATACTCGTACAAGAACATTTCCCACCATGATATCAACCCTCCTTTGTGCACGCGTAGATTGTGGTACTGCGAATCCTACCCCACCACTCTTTACACGTTTTGCTTGCCACACCCGGACCACTTTCCCCCACATTCCACCACCGGTACTTGAGTCGATCACCACCACTACCACTACTACCCACCGCCACAGCCGCAGCAATGCAGCACCCCGCTGTCAAAATCATTCTCCAAAACATCCTCGATTCCAAAAATCCATCTTTAGAATTCCCGCAGCCGGTGCTACGGGTCACGAACGCAAGTCTGGTCTACAGCGACAACAACCACCAATTGGAGGACCACGCCACCACTCCTACCCCGGCCCAACATGAGCCCAGGGAGGCTAAATCTGCAGCAAAATTGCGATTATCAGACACAGCCCATTGGACACACGGTATTACCTTCTCGCTCTCTCCCCTCGACTCGGCACAAGTTAACCTTTCGATTTCCACCAGCCCTCCTCCAGGACAAAAACCTTCATGACCTTGTCTCCAGCAACAAGCTCTGCAAGGGCCACGTCGTGCGATTAACAAACTACGAGGTCATCAAGCAGGCGCGGCGGCCTAGAGCTGAGGATAAGTATGGTGGAGGTGAGGTTTGGTCCTCGCCTCCAAGTAAGCGGAGGTGCAGGAGTCCGGTTGGGAGCGGATTTAATGTTGTTAAGCCAACGTTCGGGGGTGGGGAGACGGAGTTGCCGTATGTTTTGCCTTTGTGGGGTAATGGATGGGTGGGTGCTAACTCGGCGATCTACGGTAAGAGTAGTTGTCTCTTGATACGTGGACTGGAGATTCTTTCTCCAGGGAAGAGGAAGAAAGGGGGGGCGAATGTAGAGGATGAGGAAGTGAAGAAGGAAATGATGAAGAGTGAGGCTAAGCTTTCGGTTGTGCCACCTCCGGCGATGGTCTTGGAGCCGTCGTCACAGCGGCCTGGTATGAACCATCTCGAATCTCTGAATTGTGTGAATTGGGAAATGACAATCGGCGGGATAGTCTCAAAAGTGTTGCCACCTTCGCGGTTTCTATCGCAGAAAAAGAACTCCGATAATAAAGATCCGGACCTTACTTCTAGCTCTGCAATTAGTCATGCCCCCACAATTCCGAGCATTCCTCGGAATAACTTAATCTCATGGACAGACCGACGAATGGAATTCGGCGAACTAGAAACTGCGGCACACGGAAAAAGAGCTTGTACAATATATACACCCTCCTCCCTCCCTTCCCTTACTTCCCCCCTACACACATATCTAACACACTGATAGCATTTCTCGCAGTCCTCCTTTGCCGCCGTCACCCTTACGACAACAAATCCCTAGACGGGGCGAAACAAGACTGGTACCTCTGGGACCCCACTAGCAAGATCATCCCCCCTCCCCCCTCTACTAACACCTCCCGCCCTCTTCTCTCCCGCCGCCGCAAAACAATCCTAAGCGTCTGGCGCGACCAGTCCAAATTCCAACCCACGCCAGGAACCATACTTGCACTACGCAACCTTACAATAGACAAACACTGGAACGATACCATAGCCGACCAGAACTGGAAAGAGATCCTTGATGACAAGCACTGGGATGAGCGCATCGGCCCGCCTGTCAAGATGGTGAAGGTCAACCGCAGCATGGGGCACGGTAACATTAACGCTTTCGCAACGACCCCCACGGAGTGGTTCCTACTGGACGCGGGTGGGGTGGAGGGCTACAGGGCGGTGAAAGAGTGGTGGGACGGCATGGGGAGGAGAGAGTGGGAGACTGAAGTTAGGATTGATGAGAGGTTGAAGAGGGATATTGGAGTGAGGAGGGAGAGTATGAGGAGGGAGAGGGAGGCGGTGCTTGCGAGGCAGGGGATTGGCGGCGGTGCCAAGGATGGAGGAGAGGCACCTAAGAGGAAGAGGGAAGCTGAAGAAGATTACGCCGGAATGGACGATCTGGAGACTGAAAGGCTGATGGTGGAGGAATTGAAGAGAGATCGGAATTTTGGTAATGGGTAGTTGATGGCCTGTCCAGAGCTACCAACGATCTAGCAGCACATTGTATGCAAGATCCCGAAATATTTCTCATGATTATCGTAAAACTTTGTTTACCAGTCACGGGAGTGCTTGACATGTATTATCTATTCCCCCATTTATCCATCCATCCATCATTCAACGAGCAATAACTCATTCACCCACGCAATGTACAGTATATACAAATATCCTCCAACGATAACAAATATCCCACCTCTGATATCATACATCCACCAATTCAGTACGACGCCTGGAATGACCCTGTACTCACGGAATCTCACTCGCGCAAGAGTCCGGAGGTGCGGACTTGAATGCTTTTTCTTCTTCTTCCTCCGTCCTATCATAATACGGTACCATGCTCCTGTCGATCTGGGGAAAGAGCGATGGCGCGATCCCATGCCGTTCCTTTGCTTCTTGTGTTACTGCGGGTGCGCGTGGCATGGGCGTTTTCGGGATGGTCTCGGAGGGAGGGGTTGGGTGAAACTGCCTTGATTCTTTCGCACGACCATGCTTGTTGAGGAATGGACGGACAAAAGGCGGTGCCTATCGGGCTTTAATATCGTGCGACAACACATCATCTGTAGGGGAACGTAGAAAAGACGACGCACGGCCCGATTTGGCCAGATGACTAGGTTTTTTCCGGGCCTAGAAATGCAATACAAAGAATCCATTTCTACCTCGGCATGCTAACATACCAACATACAGCAAGGTATATTATAGAACAACGTGAACAAAATCGAGAGGAAAAGCCAGATACATTTTTCTAACCCCCACCCCAATACTACTTATCATACCTACTTAATTTACCCCAACTCGGGGTTAGGAAACAGCCTAACTCCCCAGCCGGTGCCCTTCCCCCCTGTGCGTCCAGGTCCCTGACGGTGCAAACATGCTCCTCCCAGTAGTACCCGCACCTCCAGCAGGCCCTGTCGCAGCCACAGAAGGCGGGATGCCAGCGCGAATACCCCTAGTAGCCGGATCACCGCGCTCCTCGAATAATCCGTGAATCCATTGGGGAGTGTAGATTACGTGTCGACCGCCGGCGACACGGGGCCAGATGTTTGTGAGGAAGAGATAGAGGTGCGCTGCTACGATGCCGGTCCCTTCGACGAGGGCCGAGTTGACACCTTCTACTACCAGGGTGACGAAAATCATGACCCAAGGAAGGTACTTTACCGGAAAACGGACGATGAAGAAGTTGACCGAGTTGTTTTTATTCTCGAGAGCAGTCCAGTAGTATGCTAGGGCGAGGGTCATGGCGCCACAGAGGAGCATGCCCTGCAGGATTAAGGTGTTTAGGAGCTGCAGGTTTGGTAAGTTGGGTTGTGTCCGTTGTACAATTGCGCGCGATGGTAGGGGTGCATGGGGTGGTATATGATATTTACTGGTTATAGGGCTTTATATGGCCACTTACTAGAATCACAAATCCACAGAAGAGCACAAATACTAATAGGTCTCCGGATCTAAGGAACTTTGTGGTCTCACAACTAAATTCACATATCAGCGACCCATTGCGAAAATCTCACAAGTTGGTTATATATATCTGGTGGTAACCACTTACTCGCTGCAGTATTTATACACTTCATCACGGAAAAAAAGGAAAACCGGCAGTCAGATATCACTGAAAAGAGATGGTGGTGCCAGGATTGGCTACTCACGGAAGAAAGGTGTCAGGAGAACTGGCTGTATGGAAACAATCAGAATATACTTCGCTGTGCGATAAGAATGAGGTGTATAGCCCATACCATGTTGGGCTGCGTTATCATAAACGAGGTCACGATCCTCCATATTTCCGGCCGTGTAGTATTAAACACCATGGGCGCATACCATGTCAAGTAGTATGGGTGGAGGGCACGGATCCCCAAGACATGAGCAGAGAACGATAGTAAAAACGTAAGTCCAGCAAAGACCCTAAAAATTTCATCGATCTATCAGTTTTATATGTTCCACATCATCACTACCGCCCCAGCGTAGGAAAATATAACACATCGAAAGCACAATCCAACCTCCCCTTCCCAACCAAGGGGCTTTCTAAAACGTGGGGAGATTTCTCGAATAAGAAGAGAACCAACATACCTGCTCACTGGTGGAGCCTGGCTGACGAAAGTCGCAAAGTCCGACATGATTTTCCTCGGGGTTGTGTTCGGAAGGATTGTGTTCGAGAAAAGGTTTCCCGAGCCTTCCACGTATGTAACTTCAAGGACATCATCTCTTGAGGTGAGGGAATATGATTAGTCAGCAGCTGACACCGGATGTCAAAGTGGGAACGATCACGTGATCACAGGATAACCCTTATTCACGGGGGCCGAGCCCCATCCCTTAACCTCCTTTCAGGCACTAGTTTTATTCCACCTATGTATTATTATAACTCTAAAAGGTAAACGGTGGTTTATCTTCAACTACAGTCTTCACCGTGCCAACGATGAAACGGGGCGGGCGACGAACGGGGGGGGTATTTAGTGGGCAAAAAAGTAAATCCTCCAGGTTAGGGTTACGAAAACTACTGGTATGATATCATACAAATAATTGATCCCTGTTCGTCACCGGCGAAGTTTCGTCGTGGGTACGATGGAGACTGTAGGGAAGGTCAAGCCCGTTGATTAGCTGGGTCAACCTTCAATAAGTGAACGTATTCATGAATCGTTTTAAATAATGGAAGGGGGTTTTTCTTTCTATTTACAGAAAGAAGAATCAAGGCCTGATCACCCCCCTGGGGCCGGAACCACCGCATCCGACAAAGAAAGAAAAGGAAAAACCCCACCTCTTTAAAGCCAGAGCCCCCGCAGAGAAAGAAGAGGCCCACAGAGAAAGAAGAGGAAAATCTATTCACTCCTTCCCAGCTTCTTTAACACCAGCACCCCCATACGTTCTCCCTTATACCTCAGTAACCAGCTTAGCCAGCTGGCTAAGCTCCGAGGAGCTCATACCGGTAGTTTCTTTCTCCTTCTCCGGATCTTTGACTCTGACCAGGAAACCGAGTAACTGTAAATATACATTAGTAGTTGCTAGCTAGACTACTCGTCGTGACGTTTTTAGAACGGACTGCTATTGTATACAGCGAGTGATCGTTATAAAATTGTCCTCTACTCGTGCCAAGGTTGCGGCGAGCGGCCGCAACCCCCGCATGCGAGAAGGCTCACAACAGGGGGCACTCTAAAGAGTGCCGGACAGCTCAACGTTACTGGGCAGCTCAACGTCACTTTGTGGGTTACCACAGCAATGTCGTGACAGCCCAACATAGCTTTGTGAGTTGCTATAGCGACATTGTGGCTCAACATGACTTCGAGGCTTCAGATGACCTAAGGGTCCCCCATAGGTGCTGAGGAAATGACAGCCCATTCTTTATGCCAAAATCTCAAGTCATATGATATCTTGCCAGACGAAAAATAGAATGTCCCGGTCCAAACATAGTGGGCTCCTCTAGTTTTCGCAGCAGACTCCAAGGTCACGTTCAGCCACAAAGTTGTGCCACTAAATTACTATGGCAACCCACAAAGCAACGTTGAGCTGCCACTCTACAAGTACGAGTAGAGTGGCCCCGGTTATGAGCCTGCGAACATGCGGGGGTTGCGGCCGCTCGCCGCAACCTTGGCACGAGTAGGCGGAACAGCCTGGACTCGACAGAGGAGCCGAGGTTTGGGGGGTTGCGGGGGTGTGGTCGGTTATCTCCGGATGCCCGCAAACGGTCTGAAAGCACCGATGCCGTACCTAAGTAGCCGGGTGCGGAAGCCGAAACACTGCTGCACGGTACCTGTAGATCCCCGCGGACCCAAACCTGACTACACCGGTGATCTTGGAGGGAAACATGGGGATGTGGATTTCCTTGTGGATAGAAGAGGTACGGTAGGCTTAGAAGAGACACTAGGAGTGGGCTCGACGTGGATGGACTTGCTTACAGCTGGAGTGTAAGAGGGGCCCGGAGAGGGGTGAACACCCGAAAAAGAAAAAAAAAGAAGGAAACTGGAGTGTAAGAAGGTGTGACGGTTTTGATACACTCGACAGCAGTCTCGACGACAGGTACTGAATGAGCGTGAGCTTAGAATGGAAAGAGATAGAGCCGGTTTGTTGTTGGGTTGGTTGTACGAGAACCGGTTGTTGTTGGGTTGGGAGGTCGAACGGGGCTCGTTAGGGTTCCCGCTTACTGCGTACTTATACCCTACATTACGTACATGTAGGGTAAGTCTGGTACCTGTACCGTATTTTCTGTGTCAAGTGCTGAAGGTGGCCTAGGTGTATAGATACAGTATAGTACCGTACATTATGACCAATTGCGTTGATAACCTTCGTGACGGGCTAACGAGCGAACAGGCAAGGGTCGAAACTCACTCGACAAACGAACAAGCAAAGGGAAGAGAAGGAATGGAGCAACGGTATCCATACGACAGCCAAGTCAGTCAACCGCGCGTGCGGCTGTGACAAGTTCAACGACGGTACCGTAACTAGTCTACTCGTACCGGCATAGGCGAGCGCCCATATATTGGGGATATTTCCTAGGGCATGATGGATTCGGTAGTCGTACCCCAGCCCAACAGATGGACACAGACCGGCGAGGGAGGCAGCAGACGCGGGGACCGCGATATTCTCCAGGCTATCATATTTTATGGATCGCAGGTATGATAATAATTCAGACAACTTTATTTGCTGTGTGTACTGGTGTGCTTGCTGTTGCACGCAGCTCGCACTGAGAGTGATTGACCGACTTGTCCTATGACACTGTCCTCTTATCTCTCTTTTTTCTACTTTTTTATGTCCCTCCTCCCCTCTCGCTGCCATTCCTCTTGCCCCCGTTAGCTCTGCCACCGTGCTGCCTGTTGTTGTTGTTGTTGCCGCCAGCTGCTCGGAATCTCACACAATCGCATGTCGACTTGAGCACGGGCTCTTTCCCCGCTTGCGACATCTTAAATTACTTCTCACTTGTGTGCTCTGGATTAGTCGGGGGAGTAAGACGATCAGATCGAGGCCTCACCCAAGGCTTAACGTTAGCGAGCTAGTGCTTCCTGCGTGCTCCATTTGATACGTTTCTAGCCATTTCGATTCCCCCATGCTATTGCCCTAAGAGTCGGCTCGGGCTCTGCTTTTCTGGAACCCACCGGTTAGCCGAGAGAACCATGTACGAGTACCGTAGTCTACCGTGCAGGCAGCGATGCGACCAAAAGAGGCCACACAGATCACGAGCCTTGCGCTTGGTGGGAGATTCGTCGCCGATCTTTTGCCTTGTATTGGTGAAGAGGAATCATGTCATCGAAAGAGAACTTTTGAATGGATTGTGATAGCTGGGGCGTGGTGGGGAGACTTTTGTTGTGCTTATTGTCGCTACCTTTTTTTATATTGTTTCCCTCCCTTCCCCTTTCATCCTCAAAGCACCTAGTCATAGGCATTTCCCAGGACTGGGTAGGCTGCCGTGCAGTACTGCACATTTGTCTCGTACCACATTGTGAACTCGATCCGTGCAGCAAACTCTCACGAGTTTCTGAAGATTAGAGGTGAAAAAAATAAAAAGGAATAAAAAAAGGTCCAAAAAGGCCTTCCCCTAATTTCTTTCCCCCCCCCAAAAAAAGAAAAGAAAAAGAAAAGCCGTCGCTGGTATTTGGAAGGTTGGCACGGACACACGTAAACCACGACAGGAAGGCACATACCGGTATTGATTATTTCATGCTGCAATTTTTTGAACCCCTTCAACGTTCGTCGTAAGTCCTCTTGTTTTTTTGTTTTTTTGCCTTTAAGGGCTGGCGGTCAAAGGCCGGTGAGAGAGACACATATTTCATGCCTTCACCAATTAACTGCCTTCCCTCTTGAGACATGCACGCGCAGTAAAAGCTACCATAGTTCGATTACGAGTGGCTCCCTCCCACCCGCATCTAACCAGAGTCAAAAGTGTGGAGTAGTCGCGGGCTCACAGGGCTAGAGCAGCGTAGGGAATCATGAGTGGCGGTATTTTGTGTGTCTATATGTGAAGGAGACGGGTATGAAGGGGAGGGAAGGGAGGCAGGTCGCGGGTCAGGGTGATTAGGGGGGGGGACAGGGAGCAAGGATTGAAGCGTATCATAGATGAGGAATATTGCGCAGTCAGAGCAGGGTGTCGGTTACCTGCCATGGCGAGCAAGAGGCAGGAGGAGGAGGAGGAGGAGGAGTATCATAAGGATGGGATAAGGTATGATTGTCCGTGTGGAGAATACAAGTATGATACGGCACCAGCAGGGAGAGAGAGGGGGAAAGCCAAGTGAGAGGCTGAGAGGGAGCGAGTGAGTAAGTGAGCAAAGTGAGCAAAGTGAGCAAGTGAGCAAGTGAAGAGCAAAGGCAGATGGAGGCGAGCCCCAGCGCGCCGAACTCTGCTAGACCTGCCAGATCGACATGAAAATTTCCCCTTTACAGTGAGAGCCACAGACCATGAGCATCCATACAGTGCATTTCATTCACATCCCCATCGGCTTCCATCCCAAATCCTCATCCCAATCATCCATCCCCCATACCTTCCTTCCACTTGCACCTACTGTACGCTCACGCTCACGCCCACCCCATCCAACCCACACCCACACCCACATATAGGGGAGAGAGAGTCTTCCAGCCCACCAACCAACCATGCGTGCCCTACTCCTTTGAAATTAGACGATGGAGTTCTGTACTTGTACTTCTTGACTCTAGGTCTCCCCTTTTTCCAACCTCCTTCCCCCATCAATGCAAATGTGAAATCTCCCCGCCAATTGTTGATGGTGATCGTCCTCGAAAAAGTGAGCCTCTGCCCTAAAAATCTTTTCACACCTCCGCTTCCACTCCTTCCATTTCTTCCATTTCCCCCCATTTCCGCTTCTCCACTTTGCATTTCCCCGGGTTTAATGCTGCTACCATTCCCTCCACCTACCCTGCCTGCACACATACATATCTGCGATATCTACCGTTTCTGGGTTGTGGCACGGTAAGAGGAAATCCCCCTCCATTTTCTCATCTGCAGTGCCCTCCCGTTTGGTTTTTCTTTTCTTTTCTTTCCTCCCATTCTCCGCACCTCTCGTCTCACCCACACGATCCCAATCTTTTCACTTGCTTGGGTTAACCGCCTTCTGCCATCTGCCTACTGCCGCCGACGCCGCACTTTTGGTCCCGGGTTGGTTGCGGTCGTGGGCCGTTGCCTGTTACCGTACCGCCGCCGCTGCTTCTGCTTCTGCTTGTGTATATTTTTCTTCTGCTCAACATACCTTACCTTCTTACTGCACTGTATTTGCTTATTAGTTTTTTTGGAACGTTGCACACCCTGCGTCTTTCTCTCTCTAAGCAGCAACTTCCCCCCCCCTGCTTGTCCTTCGTTACTTCAAAGAAAGAAAGGAAAATCGAAAAAAAAATCGAAAAAAAAATCAAAATCAAAATCAAAATCAAAATCATATCCATCGCCTGTCTATCAATCATCCCTCCCTCCTCTTTTCTTTCCCTTTCCTGCCCAGAAAATTATCACTCTACCTTATTTCCCTCCCAGTCTAATACCGCCGTAGTCAACCCGTCAGCTGTCACTCACCTTTTTAGAGGCTAATCGTCCTTCGCTTCCGCTGTAACCCTCAATTAAGTCTAGAGCCGCGACTACTCCAACAACCCAAGTGTTTCTGTTTTGCCATTCTTGTTTCGGTGGCTTTCGTCGCTGCTTCTCTGATCCGCTACTTTTGGTGTCTTTGCATACCCCAGGAAGGCAAATATAGGTCCTCCTTTTATTCCGTCGGATCTGGAAGATTGTCTCTTCCCTCCATTCCCCTTCTTTTGAAGGAAAATTTGCTTCATCCATTCTCATTACACATCCCGGCTGCGCACGTTATTGTTGCCCCGCCAACGGAGCAACGGAAAAATTATCGAGGATTTGGGAAAGAGAGAGGGTTGGGAGACGGACTAATAGATTTCGAGGGGAGAACCATAGTTAGAGGCCTTTTCCGTGACTTACAGGCTTAGGCAAAAAATCATTTTGCCGTTTTCGCCCTTTCTCGTTCGCCGACCTGCTGGTACCCGCGCCCTCGACGGGATCGGAGGGCCTCGGCCACTACTGCATGAAATTCTAGGATAGCCAATTGGCCCCGTTTTACTTATTTGCCCACACTGCATTGTTGTCCGAGGGGCCTATAATTAGGGCCTTTACTGGTCCTTTGAGTGCCCTTCCTGGTGACCAGGAACCTTTGCTGCTAGAGATCGGTCCAGCAGCATCATCAGATCTGGAACCTCCCCGAGAAGCTAATGGATCAACAACAGCAACTTACTGAGCCAAGGAATCCGTTTTCCGGCGAACCGGGCCAGTCGGCGCAGTCTTTGTCCGAGCCAAAGACCGATAATACCAGTAGCCCCGAGATGGATTCGGTTGAGGGAATGTCAATGTCTGCTTCTATGGATACGCCCATGGGGAACGCCCCAAATTCTGGGCCAGGGTTGGGGCTCGGGGGTGCTGCCGGAGGGGTTCAACAACCTAAAGTGCAGACGGCATTCATTCACAAGCTTTACAAGTACGGAACCCCTTACTGTTTGTTCGCCGAATGAATGGGCCGGAATCTCCCTGGCTAACCTGTTCTACTGTAGCATGCTCGAGGATGCAAATATTCAACATTTGATATCTTGGTCACCATCTAACGAGAGCTTTGTGGTATCGCCCACTGGGGAATTTTCGAAAGTCTTGAGGTATTAACATCATGATATCGTTACCCCTTCCGGAGGACTGATCATATGGGTGAATTTAGCCAATACTTTAAACATACAAATATATCGTCCTTCGTTAGGCAGCTAAACATGTACGGATTTCACAAAGGTCAGGATTTCATGTCTGGGGGATGGTAACTCCATGCTGACAGATATGATATAGTCAATGATGTATTCCACACTGGCTCGCCAGATGCTACTTTGTGGGAGTTCAAGCACGGGAATGGTAGCTTCAAAAGGGGAGACCTTGTTGGCCTTAGGGATATAAAAAGGCGGGCATCACGACACGCACTTATTCACCGGGATTCATTCTCTGGGCCGAAAAGCACTGTTGTCTCTGCTCCGGGAACTCCGGATGAGCGGCCTGGTGACTCAATTGATGGCCGATTTATATCTATTGAACAGTCTTTGTACGAAATCAATTCTCGACTTGCTCGCTCCGAGGATCACAACGCTATGTTAGGCATTCGTCTTCAAACTGCTATTGAAGGATTGACTAGATGTCACCAGGTGAGCCCCGAGCCTCTGCGTGTTGTTTCTTTCCCTTAGCTTGCCTTTCGTTTTTGCGTTTTATGCTTTTTGATTTCTTCGCCGGATGTGGTGGTCGCTCATACGTATATAGTGGACAATTGATCTTTCGCAATTTATGACGAATTTGTTCCCTTCCGATGCCCCAATAATTCGCGAAAGTAAGAAATCAATGGTGTCCCCCCCCCCCCCTTCCGGGATAGGCGAGACTAATGGGCCGTGAAGTCAATTCGATGCAGAAAGAAATAGAGCGCCACACCCAACTATTGGAAGAGCCACAGGAGGTGTTACTCCGTGAGCGCCAACCTTTCCTGTCATCGTTGGCTATCGATAATTCGGCCCCGTTGTCACCCCGGCAGCGCCCCATGGAGGACGAATCTCGACGCTCTTCTATCACCGGACCTTTGCGTCCGGGTGGCTATTTTAGGGCACCGGCACCACCGATATCGAATGCCCCCCGGCGTTTTGGATCCGTGGGGCTAGCTGGGGGTTCTTCGCCAAATGCTCTGCGTCCTCAGCAGCCGTCCCAACAGCCACCTGCACAACACCCGTTGGCCTCTTTCCACTCGCCCCCTAGTCACCTTTCTCGTCGGCATACATCTGCGGATATCCGGTTGCACGGGTGGCAAGCAAACTCGCCATTTAGTGGCATGTCTGGTTCTACTCAATGGCCTCCGTCACCGAATCGCAGCTCCAACCTTCAGCATGATAACACTAGAGAAATTCTGGCAAGCTACGAAATACAGCAACATAGACCCCCGAACAACCCGGTGTTTGCTTCTCAAACCACCCCGCCTCTTAGCGAAACGGCCTCCAACAATGGTATCTCAGATTCGGGCTGGAGCTTCGGCGGAGGCGGGCCGAAATTTCCACCGCAACGGGAAGCAGGACACACTGCTCCCCCGACCCGACGTTCAAGCCTCGCCTCTAGCAGTGTGCATGCCCTATTAAACCCACCAGATTCAAATTCGTCGGCGGAAGCCAATAGGGATGGAATGTCGGATTGCGAACCGGATGACCGAAAACGGAAGCGGCTTCAGTAACACAGGCTGGTCAACCGGGGTTGGTACGAGAGAAAAAATTCCAATGCTTCCCATGCAACCTTTTTTACTTTGGATTTGATGGTTTGAAATGGGCTCAAAGCTGTATTATTGTTGTAATGATGTCCTGGAAGATACCCCTGGTGGGAAGGTGATAGTGAGCATTTGCTGGCTGGAGTAACGCGTTTCTTCTCGGATGTTGGCATCATACACGGGAGGGCTGAAAACGAGTGATTGGGGTTCGCACGTGCGGTGGTATCTTTGAAATTTTCTTGAATTTTTTTCTTTTTCTTTCTCTTTTCTAGTTGAGGGATGGAGCGTTAGGGAATGGAAAGGGACGGAAAGGCAGGGGGGCTGGCTATGCTAGTTTTTTATATCTTTTATATTTATTTATTTATTTATAACTTCCTTCTTTTGCTTTTCTTGAGTTAGGAGATATTCATTTATTTGTTTTCTATGTTGGCGTTTTGGGAGCTTCCATCTCATACGGTAGCAAAAACACTCACATGTATGTACTGTACAACAAGTAATACAGAAAGCAAGCAACAGAAAAATGGGGAGAATCTGCTACGATAAGTTAACTTTGTGTTTGGATTTCTGGGGGTGTCTGATAAAATATGACAGTATAATGTCTAGACATGAGTTAAATGGTAAATACATCGCTCTCAATTATGATTATTATTTTTGGCTAATGTACAACGTAGCAGCACCATTCCATCATCCTCCGTGACTTACGATTGGTCGGTCCTGGCAGGTTTCTTTTTCTTCTTCTTTTTCGCCTTCTGCGCTTGGTAGGCGTCTAGGAATGTGCCGAATCGAGTTGGGGGGGTGAGTGATCTCTTCCTGTCGACTGTCTCTTCGGGAGGAGCAAGAGGAGGAGTATCAGCAGTCAGAGTAGCAGAACTAGTAATGGTCATGACAGAGCTATTGACATCTCCCTCTCCCTCCTTCTGTGGAACCTTCACTCTCTTGTTTTTCTTCTTCCTCCCGAGCGCAGACCTCCCTTCCTCCTCCTCTTCATCACTCCCTACAACCCCCCCACCCTTCCTCTTCCTCCCTTCAGGCATCGGTTTCGACCCCCCACCCCCGCCTCGACCTCCGCCCCGCCCCATAATTTTCCTCTTTAGTAAATCATTTGTCCGGACTTTACTCTCCCCGTTGAGGAATTCTTTAGGTATCGGCGCGCCGAGACCGAGCCTACCGTATCGATCCATTCCTCTTCATTAATATTCGCTCCGCAAATTCCGGAGGGTGAGGAAGAGGGGGGGGGGGGGTATACCTCAGCGGCATAGGGGTAAAAAATTCCTCATCTTCGCGAAGTATTTCCTCTTCGGATTTTCGTGCTGTCGCAAGGTCTGGTGGTGGTGGTGGGAGCCAGGACGAGACTAGCGAGCGGGTGTGCGAGAGGTGGAGGGAGATGCGGGCTTGGTGGGCTTCTGTGGTGGATGTGGATGTAGGGATGCTCATCTGATGGGTGGGTGTGTGGGCGGCTGGTATGCCGGAGGTTGAGATTGGGGTAGAGCAGGAGGAGGAGGAGGAGATGCCGTATGGTGGTTTGATGTGTGGGGTACTGGTACGGCAAAGAGGTATTTTGTTTGGATGGTTGTGAGATTTAGTTTAGCCGGGTAACAACCAATTCCCCTGCTTCAACCCGCAACCCCTGGTTCCAGGTGTGGGACGAGTGGGACGAGTGGGTGTCTTGCAGGAGCATAATTTAACGGAAGGAAGGAAGATTAGCTTGACAGAAGCTAAGAACTTCGGAAGAACTTCGACATTTTTTAATTTTTTTTTGCCATTCTTCGGTTTTCCCCTCCTTCTCTCCCCCCTCCTATTCGGAGATTTATACATATCCGATATCAAGATGTTCAGGCTTGCGAGAAGTAGGCCTTTTGCGACGGCTTTGAGGAGTATTCAGGTTTGTTTCCCTTTTTGTTTTTGTTGGCTGTGGGGGTTGCTCGGTCGGTTGGTTGGTCGGGTCGTTTCGGGAGAAGCTGACGATCATGGGAAATACGGTAGAGCTCGCAGGTGAAGAATGGAATTCTGCAGAAACGAGGGCTGTCGATTCACGAATACCTTTCGGCGAATTTGCTGGAGTCGGTATGGGATTGTTTCCTTTCTTTCTTTTCCGTCGCTCCTCCGGAGGGGGCGAGTTATTGGATTTATTTATTTATTGATTGGTTGATGGGTTGGGGGTGGTTTAGTATGGCGTCGGAGTTCCCAAAGGAGCGTTTGCGAAGACTGCAGAGGAGGCGGAGGCTGTGGCTAAGAGTATTGGTATGTTGTTGGAATCGAACCCGGGAGATCGGGCGGGGGGGGATGAGGAGAAGAGCTAATGATACGTATTTGGGATTTTTACAGGTGGAGAGGACATGGTTATTAAAGCACAGGTCCTCGCTGGTGGCCGTGGAAAGGGCACGTTCGATAACGGACTCAAGGGTGGTGTGCGTATAATTTATTCGTACGCAGTTTCCCTTGATATTTGTGGTATGAGAGCTCAATGATAGCTGACGATGTCCCATCCAGACCCACTGAAGCCAAAATGTTCGCCAGCCAAATGATCGGCCAGAAGCTTATCACCAAGCAGACTGGCCCGGGGGGAAAGCTCTGCTCAGGAGTCTACATCTGCGAGCGTAAATTCGCGCGCCGGGAATTCTATCTGGCGATCCTAATGGACCGGGCTACGCAGGGCCCCATCATCGTCTCGTCTTCCCAGGGCGGTATGGATATCGAGGGTGTAGCTAAGGAGAACCCGGACGCTATAGTTACCACCCCCATAAACATCCACAAGGGCGTCACGGACGAGGTCGCTACCAAGGTCGCTACTAGCTTGGGCTTCTCGGAGCAGTGCATTCCGGAGGCTGCGCAAACTATCAAGAATCTGTACAAGGTGTTTGTGGAGAAGGATGCTACGCAGATTGAAATCAATCCACTCAGTGAGACGAATGACCATAAGGTTCTGGCTATGGATGCTAAGCTAGGATTCGATGACAATGCGGACTTCAGACAGAAGGAGATCTTTTCGTGGAGGGATAAGAGCCAAGAGGATCCGGATGAGATCAAGGCTGCTGAGTATGTTGTTGCTGTTCTGGGGATTTGTGAGTAAGGTGGAGGCTGACGGGTGGGGTGGTAGGCATGGCTTGAACTTCATTAAGCTCGACGGTGATATCGGGTGCTTGGTTAATGGTGCTGGTTTGGCTATGGCTACCATGGACATCATCAAGCTTAACGGCGGTCAACCGGCAAACTTCTTGGACTGTGGTGGTGGAGCTACTGCACAGGCCATCGAGCAGGCCTTCCAGCTTATCACTAATGACCCTAAGGTCACTGCCATCTTTGTCAACATCTTTGGTGGTATCGTCCGCTGCGACGCTATTGCCAAGGGATTGATTGCTACTGTTGAGAACATGAACCTCAGAATACCTATCGTCGCCAGGCTTCAAGGAACAAACATGCAAGAAGCACAGAAGCTGGTGGGTCCCCTTCCCTAGCTCTCCCTACTCCCGAAAATTACTAATATGGATAATTCTCCAGATCAATGAGTCAGGTCTCAAGATTTTCTCTTTCGAGGATCTGCAAGATGCTGCCGAGAAGGCTGTTCAGTTCTCAAAGGTTGTTAAGATGGCTCGTGACATCGATGTCGGCGTTGAATTCACCCTTGGGATTTAGGAAGCGCGTGGGAAGTTAAGTGGTGGCGGTTAGTTGTGCATAAAAGACCTAGGACAACACTAGAAAGGCGGCGGAAATTTTTATTGCGAGAGCGCAAGGTTCTAGAAGTGTATAATCTGCCGTTTTTCTTTTTCCTCACTTTAGTAAAATGGTGACATTTTATTTTGCGTGAGTCGGGCTGAGTTGAGTTGTGGTCCAGATTAGTTTCAAATCGAGTGAGTAAATGTGGAAAAGTAGGGTTCTTAAATGCCATGTTAGGCTATGGGTGGAATAAGCGACGCTCTGGCCTTACCAACCAAGCAACCTAGTCAACAACCCCACTATAATATTATAACCCCACCACCGAGTCTCAGCAATCACAAACTTTTTTTTTGCACTGCGGAAGTCCCTCATCAATACCCACTTACTACCCTCAACGCACTGAGTACCCAACACTAAATAGTCAGCGAAAGATAGCTACGCGATGCCTACAGAACTTGTAAGTATTCCATTTCTCCGAGAGCAGTGACATTCTCCAGCCAACAGAATTGTAGGAAGAACTGGTAGGCTTTCTTGGATCTCCGCGGCCGGAGGTTCGACAGATCGCATTGGAGCACCTAGTCGGCTACAGCCAAGGTCCACAAAACTCAATATTCAAACCGGAGGGCTTAAAGCCCATCAAGAATCTAAAGGTTCTTGTAAACGACGCAGCCGTATATCCATCCTCATCCACTTCTTACCCCCCCCCCCCCTTACCCACCCACCCAGCACTGGCTAACAGCGGTATAAGCCCCGCGCCAAAAACGCCCTCAAAATCCTTATAAACCTCTCCTCAGACCCTCCGATCCTAACCTCCCTAACGACGGACACGCCCTTCCTAGAAACCCTACTCTCGCAGATCACCAATCTCTCCAATCCAAACGCGGACCTGGCCTCCATGCTCCTGGCCAACCTTGCCAAGTCCGAATCCATCCAATCCCTCATAACGCTCGCGCGCCCGCTCCCGGCGAAGGAAGTTAGCACGAGTGATAATGCTATGGATCAACTCTTGGATCTGTTCGTTCGGGGCGCGGACAGGAAGTTGAACCGAGAGGCGTCCTTTGACTTTCTGAGCTACTTCTTTGCGGACGTTAGTCGCTTGGGGAAGGGGCGGGAGTACTTTGTTAGGAGGAGGGGGTACGATGGGGTTGTGCCTATTTCGAAGGTTATTGTGTTCACCGAGTGCGGGAGCTTGGTGAGGAGGAAGGGGGTTGCTAGCACCATCAAGTAGGGGGTTTCCTTCTCCTTTTCTTCCCCTCCCCTCCTTCCGGCGGTGCTTGTGTGCATGGGGGTAGAGTGCGGAGGGAGCTAACGATGTCGAGGGTGTGGTAGAAATTCATGTTTTGACATACCATCGCACGAAACCTTCCTTGCGGAGGACGGGATCAACATACTGCCGTACATCTTGTTGCCGATTATGGGACCGGAGGAGTATCCTGAAGATGTACCTACCTACCTACCTACACATTTCCCCACCCTCCCATTTCCCTTACGCTTTGCTAATGAGTGACAGGAAATGCTCGAAATGCCATCCGAAGTCCAACTTCTCCCCCCAGACAAGGAGCGCGAATCGGACAAGGATATCATCGTCACGCACCTGGAGACTATACTCTTGCTTACCACGACGCGTGAGGCGAGAGAGTACCTGCGTAGGGTGAATGCCTACTGCATTGTCAGGGAGGTGCATAAGCTTGTTGAGAACGAGAGCGTTGAAGAGGCGTGCGATAGGATTGTGCAGGTGCTTATGAGAGATGAAGAGCCGGAGGAGAAGGTTAAGGAAGTAGGGGAGGGTGAGGGTGAGGGCGGTGAAGATGATGATGCTATTGTTGAGATTTTCTAACAGTTGCTATTGGGAGAAACGAAAGATGTGGATAAAAGGTATTCCTGTTGCACCCCCCCCCCCCTTGTTCTTGGAAGGCGGAGGGGGTTGTAAGGATTGTATGCTATTAGATGGCTATTATTTTAATTTAATTTTGTGATGTGTACTCGAGTAGTGGGTAAACTATGCTCTTGAGTACAGTACATTATAGGCGTTACTATTGCCAGCAGTCATCTCTTCAACATCCCGTCCGTCACGAATCATATCTCATGATTCCCGTCTAAACTGCAATAGCAATTCATTCCGCTTGGCCTTCTTTCAATAACGCTTCACGGCAATTACGAAACCACTTTGTATACTTATCCTCCACACCCCCATCTTTACAAGCCACCAGATCGATCAACTTTACCGCCTCCTCCTGAAACCTTTTTTGCGCTTCGACCTATAATATGGTTTTCACGAATTAGCCTTCTACCCTCCATCCTATCCCAGTGTGAGAAAGGAGAAGAAGAAAGAGAAAGAAACTCACCGCCTCCCCAACCTCATCCTCATAAAACCCCATCCCAGCGTCATCCACAGCCTCACTTACCCCCTTAACCCTACCAACAACCTCCTCGAGCACCCCCTCCGCGACCAACCCATCACCCGCCAACCTCCTCTTCCTCACAGCCCCCAGCAGGATCTCCACAAGCCTAACCTTCTTCAAAGCGACCTCGACCAACCCCCTAACCACGGCAACTTCATCCGCCCCCCGCTTCTTCCTCCTCCTCCCCGCTTCCTCCTCTTCCCAAAACTCCAACCCACTCTCCTCCTCCCCACCCCTCACGCAGTCGTCGTCGTCGTCGTCAACAAACCCTTCGTCATCCTCCTCGCAAACCTCCGCCACCCAAGTGCGTAACTCCCCCGCAGCATCGGAGATCAGCGCTTCGTAGCTCCCAACCAATTCCGCCACGACGCCGTAGGTCCCCAGCGCTTCCAGCGCGATCAGGGCATCGCAGGATGACCAGATTGCGCCGGTGCTGGAGAGTCGGTCCCTGGCTGCTTCGGTATCGCTGCTGAGGGAGTGGGTTATTGAGGTGAAGAGGTCCTCCACCCTTTGGATTACCCAGCGGTGTAGGGATGGGATGTTTGGGAGGGATTGGATCGCTGGGAGGTATTGGGGGATTAGGTTGGTGATTTCTTGGATGCTTTTTGAGGCGGCGGGGTATAGGAGGTTTGGGGGCCGGAGGGCTATGGAGAGCTTTGTGCTGTGCGCGCGGAGGAGGGATGAGAGGTCTTTTAGGAGGGGGTAGGGTGTGATTGTTGGAGTGGTGGTGGTGGTGGTGGTGGTGGTGGGAGGAGGAGTAGGGGTGGAGAGGAGGGGGCGGGTTTGGTTGATTAGGGATTTTAGGGCGGTGATTTCTGAGGTGAGGGGTTTCAAAGCCATTGGTATTTTTCTGCTGCCGTTGTGGTGGTGGTGTTATAAGGCGGTGGTGCCTTTTCGACGGGTGTGGGTTGGTGGGGTTGTGGATGACGGATGAACAAATAGACTATTCCTCGGTGGTGGGGCCAGGAAACACTGAGTATGGCCGGGTAATTATCATAGTTTATCACTCTTGTCTATTTTCTCACCAACAACCCGCCTCATTTTTGCAAATATGTATTGGGACTTCTAAGCCTACCAGTGGCGTCCCGAATTGCCATTGACAAAGGAAAGAAAAAAACATGGAGGATAGAGATAAGACAGAGTGTGTACCCCACTTCATCACAAAGGCTAGATCAAAAACACAAAAGGAAAAGAGATACATCCTGGAACAGGAAAATATACACCCCTAGAGAATATACAGTTCGCTGCTGATTGGTCGGATCTCAGTAACTGTGGCCTACGAGCCAATCGATGGACTGTACATTTGCTGGGGGTGTATATTTCCCTGTTCCGTGATCGCACTGCAAGATCAAACCTCAAGTTTGTTCCCCCTCTACTGCCCCTAGCAGTCTTATCGAATGCCTGCAAACCTGCACAACGTCAATACGGTGCATATAAACCGCCTAGACTCCGGAAAGCAGGTATATGATATAAGAAAAGTAACACTTACGCCGAACCGCCCCCCAACCCCCCCCTCCGCCCATGTTCTAAAAGTGCCAGCAAAATATCCGCCTGCCCACGCATAAGCATTTTTAAAACCTCCGCCACAGCATTGAGGATGTTCGTCGCGGCCCTGAATTTATCCGCAATCCTGTCGATGGGCCTAACTCCATCCTTCCCCTTGGTGAATAGCCAATCCTTAATCTTGCCGTGCGCCCAGTCTCCCATGAGCCCGCCTAAAATGCCCCCAACACCAGCGCCAATGATCATGCCGAGGGGGCCGCCGAGAATACCGATCGAGCTACCAATTGCGGCACCGGCTGCCCCGAGGGCTAGGGAGCAGACCTCGTTTGCGAATTGATCCATCTTGTTCTCCGCGAGTAGTATTTGGATGGCGGAGAGTGTTATGGTTACCGGGACAATGGCGCGGGAGCCTCTGCTGGCGACTTTTAGAGGACCCGCCGTTTTGGCCTAAATTGTTAATGTGATTGGAGGAGGGGAATGAGGGGGGGGGGGGGCTTGCTATGTTTCTGATGAAAATTGGGCAGCAGATGGTGGCTTTTAGAGCCCGGATGGGGTTAATTGGGGAGTTCTGGCAGACGGTTCGGAGTTTTTGGAAGCCCGAACGGAGTCCATTCCCGAGGCGTTTTATGAACGAGAACATGGTGCTCGTCCAATGTGGTTGTAGTAGGAAGTCCTGGAGTTTGTGAACTAACTTCCGGGACCGGTAGGGACCCTTCTGGGGTAGTAGCGATAGGGAAGAAGGGCAAATAAGGGGGTGAATGAAGTCCAGTATCACAACCCAGATATTCTTTCACTTTCATCCAGTGTCCACCGCGGTTCAGGCGGTGGGGTGTGTTATATACACCCCCCCTCACCTAAAAAACCTAGGCCTGCCGCCAAAGCACTAACCATAGAACATCTATACAAACCACCAATCACCATCCTTACTTCCCTCCAAAGTGGATACGTACCTAGACTGCCCAGGAGTGTCTCCGTAGAGCATGTCTGGCCAAGAGTTGGGGGTCTCTTAAGGCCTCCCGGGACGAGATCTGCTGTTAAGGTGTAGATTACGGCCTTTGATAGAGGAAGGCATGATTGGGAGCAGTGGGGGATGCGCAGTAGCTGTTTGTGTCGTGTTCAAAGCAGGGGGGGTTGGGTAGGTAGGAGGTAGATTGGATTCGGTTGTATAATGATCAATGATAGGATGATCGAGTCGGGATGGGGGGGTGAGAAATGGGGGGGGGTGGGGGTGGTACGAAGATGCGGGGTTTGTGTACGTGGTTAACATAGGCGCAGTGGGCAGACGATTGCAGCATTGCCCAGAATACTTGCATATTAGTTTGCTGTTGGCTAGATAAGCGCAGTAGGCGCGGGCCACCCGGCTCTTTCCTTGCTTGCATAGCGCTTGAACCTATTACCGCTCAAGAATCCAAAGTGTAGGAGAGCGGCCCTCGTTCCGTCGTCCAGTTAGAACCCTTACCAGAATCTGCCGGCTGTCCACTGGGGACATAGACTCTGGTGTCAGTGGTTGGAAAACGTTTCCGCTGATCCGGTATAAATGTCTGTTGCCGTTGTGGTAGTGGTGTTATAAGGCGGTGGTACCTTTTCGATGGGTGTGAGTTGGTGGGGTTGTGGATGATGGATGAACAAATAGACTATTCCTCGGTGGTGGGGTCAGGAAACACTGAGTATGGGTAATTATCATAGTTTATCACTCTTGTCTATTTTCTCACTAACAACCCGCCTCATTTTTGTAAATATGTATTGGGACTTCTAAGCCTACCAGTAGCGTCCCGAATTGCCATTGACAAAGGAAAGGGAAAAACATGGAGGATAGAGATAAGACAGAGTGCATACCCCACTTCATCACAAAGGCTAGATCGGAGACACGAAAGGAAAAGAGATATAATCCTGGAACAGGAAAATATACACCCCTAGAGAATATGCAGTTCGCTGCCGATTGGTCGGATCTCAGTAACTGTGGCCTACGAACCAATCGGTGGGGACTGTATGTTTGCTGGGGGTGTATATTTCCCTGTTCTGCGATCGTATTGCAAGATCAAACCTCAAGTTTGTCCCCCCCCCTACTACCCCTAGCAGTCTTATCGAATGCCCCCAAACCTGCACAACGTCAACACGGTGCGCATAGACCGCCCAGACCCCGGAAAGCAGGTGTGTAAGAAAAGTAACACTTACCCCGAACCGCCCCTCAAACCCCCCACCCTCCGCCAATGTTCTAAAAGCTCCCCCAAAACCTCCGCCTGCCCACGCATAATTATTTTTAAAACCTCCGCCACAACCTTAAGGATATCCGTCGCAGCCCTGAACTTATCCGCAATCCTATCGATGGGCCTAACCCCATCCTCCCCCTTGGTGAACAGCCACTCCTTAATCTTATCATGCACCAGCTCTCCCATTTGCCCACCTAAAAACGCCCCCACACCAGAGCAAAAGATCATGCCGGGGAGGCCGCCGAAAACACCGATCGAGCTACCAATTGCGGCGCCGATTGCCCCGAGGGTTAGGGAGCAGACCACGTTTGCGAATTCGTCCATCTGGTTCTCCGCGAGTAGTATTTGGATGGCGGAGAGTGTTAAGGTTACCGGGACAAGGGCCCGGGAGCTCCTGCTGACGACTTTTAGAGGACCCGCCGCTTTGACCTGAATTGTCAGTGGGGTTGGAGGAGGGGATGAGAGGGGGGGACTTGCTATGTTTTTGATGAAAATTGTGCAACAGATGACGGCATTTAGAGCCCGGATGGGGTTAAATGGGGAATTCCGGCAGATGGTTCGGAGTTTTTGGAGGCACTGTAGAAGGCCGTCCCCGAGGAGTTTTATGAACGAGAACATGGCGCTCGTCCAATGCGGTTGGGGTAGGAAGCCCTAGAGTTTGAGAACTAACTGACAGTGCCGGTAGGGACTCTGCTGGGGTAGCAGTGATAGGGAAGAAGGGCAAATAAGAAAGTGAATAAAACACAATATTATCACAAGCCAGATATTCTTCCACTTTCATCCAGTGTCCTCCACAATCCAAGAGATGGGTATATTATATACACACCCCCCCCACCTAAAAAACCTAGGCCTACCGCCAAAGCGCCAACCATAGAACTCCCGTTCAAACCACCAATCGCCATCCTTCCTTCCCCCCAAAGCGGATACGTACCTAGCTTGCCCACGAAAATTCCATAGAGTATGTCTACCCAGGAGCCGGAGATCTTTTAAGGCCTCCCGGAACGAGATCTGCTGTTGGGGTAGATTGCGGCCCCTGATGGACGACCGTATGGCTGGGAGCGGTGGGGATGCACAGTAGCTGTTTGGTCCTTGTACAACCTAGTTTAATCCGCCTTCCTACTTACCTAGCCCCCCGCTCTGAACACGAAATAATAATGATAGGATAGTGGAGTCGGGATGAGGGGGTGAGAAATGGGGGGGGGTGGTAAGGAGATGCAGAGTTTGTGCACGTGGTTAACATAGGTGTAGTAGGTAGACAATCGTAGTATTGCCTAGAATACGGTACTTGCACGGTTTGCTATTAGTTAGATAAGCGCGGTAGGCGCCGGCCACTACGCCCCTTCCTTGCATGCATAGTGCTTGAACCTATTACCGCTCAAGCATCCAAAGTGTAGGAAAGCAGCTCCCGTTCCGTCGCCCAGTTAGAACCCCCACCAGAATCTGCCAGCTGTCCACTGGGGACATAGACTCTGGTGTGTCAGTAGTTGGAAAACATTTCCGCTGATCTGGTATAAATGTCTGTTGCCGTTGTGGTAGTGGTGTTGTAAGGCGATGGTACCTTTTCGATGGGTGTGAGTTGGTGGGGTTGTGGATGGATGGATGAACAAATAGACTTCCTCGGTGGTTGGGTCAGGAAACACTTGGAGTATGGCCGGGTAATTATCATAGTTTATCACTCTTGTCTATTTTCTCACTAACTGTTCGTATATGATTTCTAGGTCCTGTCAAATATGGTTTCTTTCTCTTCTCGAATGCTTCTTTCAGCTTTCTATGTTTTCCATATTCGTTACTGGTTGGAGCTTAATCTATGTTCTTTCATTGTTCCTATTGTTCCTCTCGGGTTACTTTTTTGATAGTCTTTGTTCTTTGTGGAGGGGTGGCGGTGGTAATGGCTGAACTCAACCACTGCACTATATAGTAGCTGAGCTATGTCTTTCTTATTATCCAAGGGATAAGTGTTGTCATGATAAGAGATCTTGACTACTTCACACCACCACCCCTCCGCCCAGGTTCCGATCGCATATTGCAACACTAACGACCCGCCCCATTTTTGCAAATATGTATTGGGACTTCTAAGCCTACCAGTAGCGTCCTGAATTGCCATTGACAAAATAAAGGAAAAAACATGGATAGAGATAAGACAGTGTATACCCCACCTCATCACAAAGGCTAGATCAAAAACACGAAAGGAAAAGAGATACAATCCTGGAACAGGAAAATATACACCCCAAGAAAATATACAGTTCGCTGCTGATTGGTCGGATCTCAGTAACTGTGGCCTACAAGCCAGTCAATGGGGACCGTATATTTGCTGGGGGTGTATATTTCCCTGTTCCGCGATCGTATTGCAAGATCAAACCTCAAGTTTGTTCACCCCCTACTGCCCCCCAGCAGTCTCATCGAATGGGCCTAGACCTGCACAACGTCAACACAGTACACATGAACTGCCCCGACTTCGGGAAGCAGGAATATAAGAAAAGTAACACTTACGCCGAACCACCCCCCAACCCCCCCCCCCCCCTCCTCCGCCAACGTTCTAAAAGTGCCAGCAAAATATCCCCCTGCCCACGCATAAGCATTTTTAAAACCTCTGCCATAGCATGGAGGATGTCCGTCGCAGCCCTGAATTTATCCGCAATCCTATCGATGGGCCTAACTCCATCCTTCCCCTCGGTGAATAGCCACTCCTTAATCTTGCCGTGCGCCCAGTCTCCCATGAGCCCGCCTAAAATTCCCCCAACACCAGCGCCAATGATCATGCCGAGGGGGCCGCCGAGAATACCGATCGAGCTACCAATTGCGGCCCCGGCTGCCCCGAGGGCTAGGGAGCAGACCTCGTTTGCGAATTGATCCATCTTGTTCTCCGCGAGTAGTATTTGGATGGCGGAGAGTGTTAAGGTTACCGGGACAAGGGCGCGGGAGCCTCTGCTGGCGACTTTTAGAGGACCCGCCGTCTTAACCTAAGTTGTTAGTGTGATTGGAGGGGGGAATGAGGGGGGGGGGGGGGGCTTGCCATGTTTCTGATGGAAATTGGGCTGCAGATGGTGGCTTTTAGAGCCTGGATGGGGTTAATTGGGGAGTTCTGGCAGACGGTTTGGAGTTTTTGGAAGCCCGAACGAAGTCCATTCCCGAGGCGTTTTATGAACGAGAACATGGTGCTCGTCCAATGTGGTTGTAGTGGGAAGCCCTGGAGTTTGAGAACTAACTTCCAGGACCGGTAGGGACTCTTCTGGGGTAGTAGCGATAGGGAAGAAGGGCAAATAAGGGGGTGAATGAAGTCCAGTATCACAACCCAGATATTCTTTCACTTTCATCCAGTGTCCACCGCGGTTCAGGCGGTGGGGTGTATTATATACACCCCCCCCCCCCCCACCTAAAAAACCTAGGCCTACCGCCAAAGCACTAACCATAGAACATCTAAACAAACCACCAATCACCATCCTTACTTCTCTCCAACGTGGATACGTACCAATATTGCCAACGAAAGTCCCCGTAGAGCATGTCCAGCCAAGAGTTGGAGATCTCTTAAGGCCTCCCGGGACGAGATCTGCTGTTAAGGTGTAGATTACGGCCTTTGATAGAGGAAGGCATGATTGGGAGCAGTGGGGGATGCGCAGTAGCTGTTTGTGTCGTGTTCAAAGTAAGGGGGTTAGGTAGGTAGGAGGCAGATTGGATTCGGTTGTATAATGATCAATGATAGGATGATCGAGTCGGGATGGGGGGTGAGAAATGGGGGGGGGTACGGAGATGCAGGGGTTGTGAACGTGGTTAACATAGGCGCAGTAGGCAGACGGTTGCAGGCATTGCCCGGGATATAATACTTGCACGGTTTGCTATTGGCTAGGTAGGCGCGGTAGGCGCGGGTCACCGGCTCTTTCCTTGCTTGCATAGTGCTTGAACCTATTACCGCTCAAGAATCCAAAGTGTAGGAGAGCGGCTCTCGTTCCGTGGCCCGGTTAGAACCCTTACCAGAATCTGCCGGCTGTCCACTAAAGACATAGACTCTAGTTTCAGTAGTTGGAAAACATTTCCGCTGATCCGGTATAAATGTCTGTGTTGCCGTTGTGGTAGTGGTGTTATAAGGCGGTGGTACCTTTTCGATGGGTGTGAGTTGGCGGGGTTGTGGATGGGTGGGTGGACAAATACATAGACTACCGTATTCCTCGGTGGTGGGGTCATGAAACACTTGGAGTATGGCCGGGTAATTATCATAGTTTATCACTCTTGTCTATTTTCGAACTAACAACCCGCCTCATTTTTGCAAATATGTATTGGGACTTCTAGCCTACCAGTAGCGTCCCGAATTGCCATTGACAAAGGAAAGGGAAAAACATGGAGGATAGAGATAAGACAGAGTGCATACCCCACTTCATCACAAAGGCTAGATTGGAGACATGAAAGGAAAAGAGATACAATCCTGGAACAGGAAAATATACACCCCTAGCAAATATACAGTTCGCTGCCGATTGGTCGGATCTCAGTAACTGTGGCCTACGAACCAATCGATGGGGACTGTATGTTTACTGGGGGTGTATATTTCCCTGTTCCGCAATCGTATTGCAAGATCAAACCTCAAGTTTGTTCCCCCCCTACTGTCCCTAGCAATCTTATCGAATGCCTGTAAACCTGCAGAACGTCAACACGGTGCATATAAACCGCCCAGACCCCGGAAAGCAGGTATATGATATAAGAAAAGTAACACTTACCCCGAACCGCCCCTCAAACCCCCCACCCTCTGCCAATGATCTAAAAGCTCCCCCAAAACCTCCGCCTGCCCACGCATAATTATTTTTAAAACCTCCGCTACGACCTTGAGGATGTCTGTCGCCGCCCTGAACTTATCCGCAATCCTGTCGATGGGCCTAACTCCATCCTTCCCCTCTGTGAATAGCCAATCCTTAATCTTGCCGTGCGCCCAGTTTCCCATGTACCAGCCTAAAACCCCCCCAATACCAGCGCCAATGACCATGCCGGGGAGGCCGCAGAGAACACCGATCGAGCTACCAATTGCGGCACCGGCTGCCTGGAGGGCTAGGGAGCAGACCTCGTTTGCGAGCTGGTCCATCTTGTTCTCCGCGAGTAGTATTTGGATGATGGAGAGTGTTATGGTTACCGGGATAAGGGCGCTGGAGCATCTGCTGACGGTTTTTAGAGGACCCGCCGTTTTGACCTAAATTGTTAATGTGATTGGAGGAGGGGGATGAGGAGGGGGGACTTGCTATGTTTCTGATGAAAATTGGTAAGGAGATGGTGGCTTTTAGAGCCCGGATGGGGTCAATTTGGAAGTTCTGGTAGACGGTTCGGAGTTTTTGGAAGCCGTTCTCGAGGAGTTTTATGAACGAGAACATGGTGCTTGTCCAATGTGGTTGTAGTAGGAAGCCCTGGAGTTTGAGAACTAACTGACAGTGCCGGTAGGGACTCTGCTGGGGTAGCAGTGATAGGGAAGAAGGGCAAATAAGAAAGTGAATAAAATACAATATCACAAGCCAGATATCCTTCCACTTTCATCCTCCGCAATCCAGGAGATGGGTATATTATATACACCCCCACCCTTACCTAAAAAACTTAGGCCTACCGCCAAAGCGCAAACCATAGAACTCCCGTTTAAACCACCAATCGCCATTCTTCCTTCCCCCCCAAAGCGGATATGTACCTATCTTGCCCACGAAAATCCCATAGAGCATGTCTACCCAAGAGCCGGAGATCTCTTAAGGCCTCCCGGAACGAGATCTACTGTTGAGGGGTAGATTGCGGCCCCTGGTGGAGGACCGCATGACTGGGAGCGGTGGGGGATGCACAGTAGCTGTTTTGATCCTTGTACAACCTAGTTTAATCTGCCTTCCTACCTACCGAACCCCCCGCTCTGAACACGGAATGATGATAGGATGGTGGAGTCAGGATGAGGGGTGAGAAATGAGGGGGTGGGGGGATGGTAAGGAGATGCAGAGTTTGCGTACGTGGTTAACATAGGTGCAGTAGGTAGACAATCGCAGCATTGCCTAGGATGCGGTACTTGCACGGTTGCTATTAGCTAGATAAGCGCGGTAGGCGCGGGCCACCCGGCTCTTTCCTTGCTTGCATAGTGCTTGAACCTATTACCGCTCAAGAATCCAAAGTGCAGGAGAGCGGCTCTCGTTCCGTCGTCCAGTTAGAACCCTTACCAGAATCTGCCAGCTGTCCACTGGGGACATAGGCTCTGGTGTATCAGTGGTTGGAAAACATTTCCGCTGATCCGGTATAAATGTCTGTTGCCACTGGGGGGGGGGGGGGGTAATTTTTTTCCCTTCTGGTTCTTAGGACACAAGAGACCTTGAGCAATCCAAAAGAATAATCTGGCGAGGCCAACGGAATCCTCCCCGGCGGAGGTCTCGACAGAGGCAGTTTTCGGGCTCCAGTTCCCCCTCGCTCTTTTCTTGCTTACAAGATCTGCAAATACCTCTTTGTTGATCTATGAGCTCGGATTGACTTAATATTTCCGATTCGATAGGGCCCCACGTTCTGCGACAGCTACGTAGTGTGAATGCTGTTTCTGTAAAAACTGCAAGCCCAAGTTCGAGACTACTCGAGTAAGGGGGAAGCGCCGGGGGGGGATCTGCGGGCACCCTGTTTCTTGTTGTATCCTTGACTGGTGGGGTGTATCGGGGTTGAACTATCCTAGTACCGCTGTATAGCGCTTATTCACTTACTTACTTACTTATCTGGTTAATAATAGAGTATGTGCTGTATTATACCTAATGCACTAATCTCCGCCATGGGAAATCACTGAAAGTTGCTGTTAGTAGAGGTCGTTGGCAGTCTAGTATTTCCATCTTGGCAATGATCACCACTCAACAACCAACCTCTTCCCAGCAGGTACCCGCCTTATGATCAAGCAACCGGCAAGTTCCGTACTACTACAAGCAATAGAAAACCACAGGTGTGATCAAACTCTGCGCAGAAGATAGGAGCCATCAAGACATTTCCTATGGAAAAGACACCTCGAGATATGCTGCTTAGAGTATTATCGTCAGATACTACTAGTCAGAGACTGGTAAAATCCAATCGCGCACCACAACTGGGAAAGAAACTCAGCTTTGAGCAAGAACAAGTCCGGTGCTTGGCACAACCTCCAGATTCATGTTCTCAAGCTGCGCCTCAAGTTATTAGTACCGCTCGGGTGTGAGCTAGTTTGTGGCTCAGACCTTGGACCATCGGTAAGTATGTGTGGCAAGCCAATTGATAGCTTTCCCCATCCGGCACAGGCCAGGGCTAGAAAAAGAGAAAGCAGAAGGGAGAGAGGGTGGTGGTTATGGGAGGAATTCTGTGGGGGAAGGAAGATTTAGGATACTCTTCCTACGCAGACAAGCTAGAAGTAAAACCCGAGTCTGTCTACTAGTACTGCGCAGGATCAATATCTACAGCCTCTATTTATTCGGAAGCTAAGCTCCATCAGCTTCTGTGCTGTGCTCACATACAACCACAGTGCGCGGTTGATTTCTCTTCACGAGAAATCCAAAGAAGACTGGGAAGGTGAAAGAAGAAAACTCAGTGTTGATCCTAAGTGGTATGTTCATGACCTTTAATTCCATATCTTCTACCGGTGCCTCCTCCTATCGAAAGTACGGAGATCTCGAGAAAGGTATTAAGGCTATTGGAGATGATGCTAGGTATTAGTATGATGAATACTCATGCACTTGACTATGATATAATATTATCTACAAAATAAGTATGATATTCGGGGAATGGACCAGCAGCCGCCACACTCAGCTGACATAACTACTCGAGTAGTCGGATAGATAATTTTTAGACTTTATTCAAATACAAGCGCCAGAAGACAGTTTCCAAGGGGCAAAGTGTACTACAGAATAAGCAGGAGGTGACAGGAGGTTAGGGAAGGGCTTTCATTGTGGGTATTTATAGCTTTATTAGTAATAGCGCACACTAACTTGAACAGGTTGCGCTTTGTGTTTAAAACAATGGTGGGGCAACTCGACGGTGAAATGGTATTTAGTTCTCATTGTCTCTTTTTTTCATATCTTTGGAATTTATAATAGCAGTTATGGGAGTGTTGTTTTGTTGATGGTTAAAGTGGTATTGTTACCAAAATTTAATGACCTCTACTGTTAGGCAAACTACGATATCTAAGCACGACGAGCACCCCCTCCACCGCTGATCTTTAAGAATATCCAGCGTCCAGCCCTACCCGAAAAAAACCCCAATCCTTACATACCGTGCTCTGTGCCGGTAGGCTGGACTAAACGGACGGCCTGGTGGCACGTACTATACCCTCACTTCCGGTACGGTCCTCGGCCCTCAAACTACCATGCTCCTTCACTGGCCAACGTGAAGCACCCTCGATCCCCCAATCCTCAGGGCCTGGAACTGCCAGCGCATCACACGGTGCTCGAGTACTCTGCTTACCAGGAAGGCATGTATTATTGGGGGTGGGATGAAATAAGATAAATAGCCCACTGTGTTGTACGATAATATATCGTTAGAAATGAAATGAGATGAAATAGAAATAGCAGGAGAAAAAAACTTCATTCATGCTTTGAAAATCATAAACCCAAACCTGAGAAAAACCGCCGACCCATGCAGACCAAACCAGACCGGACCGAACCAAGTGAGAGAGAAAAAAAACAAAGGAAAAAAGGGAGAAGATGCAAGTGCTATAATACAAAAATAGAAGGAAGAAAAGTTCCAGTGCCGGAAAGGCTGAGAGTGTGTTGAGAAGACTGTACAAGAATGAATGGATGTGTAAATGGTGAAACAAATGCCATACCGACTCGAATACTTGCGGCAATGGTGACAAATAAGAGAAAACACGTTTAGGGGGGGAATAGAGGGTCTTGGGAGGAACAAGAAAGAAGGGACCAATGGAAGGCTTTTGTTGTGTGGTTATCCCCAAGTACGAGTTAAAAATAGTTATCGCATGGTTGAAGGAAGGAAGGCGAATCCGAACGTGAGGTGATGCAATGCACGTCTGCAAGACAGAGATCACTAATTTCTCCTATCACTCGCACCTACATCGCTTAGATTGTTTGTGTCGCCCCCGGCTGCTGCACCGCCCCCAGACGGAACTACGGCCGAAGCCGGGGCCTCAGACGGTGGACCACCGCCCCCAGCAGGAGCATCTTCTTCCACAGTAGAGCTACGATTCGACCCCATGCGTCTTTCTAGGAAACGTCTTAGCCGGCTTAGACCTGGTCCTTGGACGTGACCTCGGTGCCTGCCTCCGTTGGCCCTGTCCTCCTCGCGGATCTGGCGGAGGGCCTCCATGAGTTCTTCACTTGTTTGTCCGTGTCGTGCGTTGTCAGTGTGGTGGATGGATCCAGAGCCTTGGGAATGGCGGTTTTGGTGCGGGGAATCCGGTCCTGGTGGGGGGATTTCGGAGCTCTGGCGTTGGTCTTCCGGGCGGAGATCTATGCGGCTGTTGTGTGGGGGATGGGTTAGCAGGAAAGATTATTCGGGGAGATCAGTAAATACTTGCCACAATGGACATGAGCCTGCTATATTCAGGAGCCATGGGTCAATACAGTCCGGGTGGAAACTATGGCGGCAAGGCAGCACACGCAAGTCTTGGCCTTGTTCGAAATCCTCTTGGCAAACTGGACAGTGCACTTGATTGACATCAAGCTCTGTCTGGGATTCTCCTGCTCCAACTCCCACTCTTACTTCCTGAGCCGCTTCCTCCCCTCCTCCCGCTGCTGCTGTTGTTGGTGCTGTAGATGCTAGCACATCGGATCGTGGTACCGCCGCAAGAGTTCCCACTGCCGCCGGGGTGGCCTGAGATGGTAGAATGTGGGTCGCCGGCCTCTCCAGTTCATCCGTATCCGATACGTGTGCTGCCTCCCCCTGGAATTCAACATCCGATTTGACGCCCTCTTCTTCCCCCCCACCAAATCTCACAATCGGGAGTGTATCCAAGACAGCCCTCGCAAGTCCCTTTGCCCTCGATTGCCTTGGTCTGCCAAGGCGAGCAGTTGACCTAGGTCCATATCTATCCGGGTGACGATGCGCCCGAATAGCCCCAGTAACAATTATCAAAAGGAAAAGGGCTGTTATGATACCGGTGATGCTGTATAATATTATCAGGGCAACGCTTGTGGAAGGTGTTGGCCCGAGGGGATTCTGGGGATTGCTATTATCCTGCGTATTGGCTCTAGTATCCGGCATGGCTCCGTCGTCGGATTCGTTGTAAGAGAGGCTGACAGCCGCGGACGTCTTGGTTGTTAAAAGCAGGTTCTGGAAGGCAGTTGCTTTTCGACGTTCTAGAGTGGTCAATATATAGGGAAATGTAAGATTCTCGCTACCCTGCCACTTGCAGTAATCGTGTTTTGTAGTGAAGAATATTACTGCGTATGGTATGCTTCCACCCTGCGCACCCCGGTCCCAGACAAGGTTATGATAAGCTTGGGTAGCGTTTTCCCTGTCGCAGTCGATGTATGCAAAGTCGGTAATATTGAGCTCCGTATTCGAGCTCGAATCGTAAATGTTGAGGTTACCAACGAGGGTAGCATTCCTTACGGTGTCCTATATGCGCACTCGGAGGTAAGTTGACAAAGGTCGAGACAAGTGCGACACGAAAGCATAGCCCAGTAGCATGACATTTATAATCATGTGGGAAGCGCACGGAAAGCAAAAGAGGGAAGAAGGAATAAATCCTTAGTGCGACAAGTGCACAGGGGTTTCAGAACGCAAACGTAGGAAAGGCTAAAAACCTTGAGCGAATCCTCCCCTGACCTTCCAACCCATTGAGTAATAGGTACGGAAATAGCCTGCACATTATCTGTGGTCTGAAGAACAAGACCAGATCTGAGGAGGTTCTGGTTATCCTGCGGTGAGACAATCTGGTCGGCAAGACTAAAGCCCGATATCGCAATCACGTAAACAAGGAGATTAGCGAAATGGATGGGACCGGAGCCACCGCGATTTAAGGCGCATCCGAACATCTCTCCCAGGCCGCTCACTCAAATATATATGGATATACACACGGAAAAAAGAGAGCGAAAGGCTGATGAGAGAAGTTGGGCAATGCTCTGATGCCCAATATTGGTGGTGGTGGGGCTGCAAAACGGGATGAAAGGCGACTCAACGGAGGGGGCGAATGTTTTTTTGTACGTGGCGACACGGAAGGCCGCAAATGGGAAAAAGGTTGTGAAAAGAAGAAAAAAACAAAAGAGTGAAAGGTTGGGGGAAGATAATTAGGGCGAAGAGAGGGGGTGGTTGGGATCTCTGGGATACTAGGGAGCGTTGCTTGGCTTCCCACAGCACCTTGGCTGCAAGCAATTGGAAGATCAGACAAACAAAGTTCCAGGCACAATGATACTGTATGCTCTAAGTTACCGCTGTGCTTGGTGGGAATTGGCCATTCGCTTTGTTGTGGGTGGGTGGGTGGGTGTGTGGGTTGAATTTGAATTGTTTATGTTGATTGATGAATTGAAGAGGTGAACAATATCGTAGAAACTGAAAATAATTGGACCTCGCATTGGGACGTCCAGAATTCCCCTCTTTGGATTAGGGGGGAGAGAAGAAGACTGGCTTTCAGCCCTCCGTTGAGACAAAATAGAAAAAAGAACACAACCGACCTTACTACTGTAGGAGAGGCAACCCAAGTATCCGAGCGAGATTTTCAAGTGTTCCTGTTCTCACGGTATTGGGCCAAGCACCGATACGGATGGGATCAGACGTATCACAACAGATTGCATGGGCAACTCTGGTGATACGGCCAATGAGCCGGCGTCTTGGATTTTGAGCTCCTGGTGTTGGATACCATTATATATTACCATACTGGAGCTCTCTTCGAGAATCAAGGCTCTTCCTGGCATGTTACATGGGAGCACTACCCTGCTCGTCGGATAGCCCTACCACACTGCCGGAAGCCGCGAGGGGGAAAGCGTTTAATCACCCTCTTCCCCGAACACTTCGATTGGCAGGAGGCAGCCACCTGCTCGAACACTCAAACCGTCTTTGAGCTGCGGATAGGGCCATAAAATCCCTGTCTTTTGGCTCAAAGTCCACACACACAGTCCACCCTGTGGCAAGAGAGATTACACACTTCTTATCTGGTGTTCCAGGGCCACACTGGTATAATAGTAGCCGGATCGGAGTTGTGTTTCTCTTGATGCGTCCCCACCAATAAAAGGGTAGGAGGGAGAATAAAGCGATTGCAATCCTGTTGCCCTATTGCTTGGAGCAGTGTTCTCCTTGCCCCTCTGTTTGGCTGTCTGGAACATTGGACAAAGCTACTCCTGAGTTGTCTGTGGAACCAGGACTACCCAAGCATCGGCAGTCTACTCGAGTACGAGGTACAGTAGGCCGTATCATATCACGATACCGCCTGTTCTCCCGACGTGTCAAAGAGCTTACCTGCGCATGAAGGTGACAGGGTTGGAGCTGCCTCATCTTTCTACTTGCAGATGAAATAGCCTTTCTACACTATTACCTGTTGTGCTATGTTTGCCGATACCATGTAAGCGGAACTAGTGCGAACAGTGTGCACGACTTGCCTGATTACTTTCACATACATCCAAACTTGGCCACTCAATTGCCGGTGTTCAAAGCTGACAGCCTCGATCGCTGTGGCAATTTTGTATATAAAATATCACTTTTAGGTCATTTAATGGCCCTGGGACCACAAGAGGCTTCCCACTTTTGACCAAAGGGGGTGGGGCCTATATCAGAGCACAGAGAGGCTGTAATAATCAAGGCCCAGAAAAAATCTGGGAAAATAGCTGGTGGCTTGTAAACTACCAGTACAGCTACGTTCCAAAGGTTCTCGCACCCAGGCTGGTACTGTGACACCAAGGGTTATAATACATCTGGTATAAAAATTTGTCACGGTACCAGCCAGGGCGCGAGAACTTTTGGAACGAGGCTATACCATAGGAGCTCTTGAAATCCACTATCTCCGGCAGCTCTGTATTCTCTGGATTCTGAGTCAAAAGCATCCGAGAAGGATTATTGTCCCAATATGGTATAAGATTGGCCTACCGGACGTGTTGGATCATGTTAACAAGCGTTCGCAATTTTATCAACGGGTTAACCAAAGAAATTGCAGGCTGATAGGCTAATTCCACTGATGACCTGATAGTGGATTTCCAGAGCTTTTACGGTAACTAAGATTCAATGTTTTTGGTGTAAAATTGCCACCTTACCAATACATTTATGCAGGGGCTGTAGCTTACAGAAGAAACATTCCTGACAGTAAAGTTCTGGTGTTCTGGGTGCGTCTAGCACTGATTTCCCATTCGGCGGGGTCTTGGAGTAGCGAATTCACCACCGGGCTAGTCTTTAAGAGGAATAGTTGCTGCCTTCAGAAGTACCCATACCGGTTTTCGAGTACTCGGGCACTGTCTGGAGGCGGGCCGAGTTTACCCAGAATCTACAGTACTCGTACCGGTACCCGGAATTTGTGTGGCAACTATTCCTTTTAAGTCTCTACCGAGCTTTCTTTGGCGTGGAGATGATTGGGTGGTGTCTATCATTCTGCATCCTACGATAAGACCCGCCTCCCCCCAACCAAAGTAAATTTCATCCGCGCAATCATCCCCCCCACTACTTCCTCCCCCACCTCTCTCCTCTCCTTTATGAGCAAGATAGATACCAGTACCACTATCTTCACATTCCAACAACCAAACCCTTCCCAAAACATCAACTGTGGCGACGTGAGCAGTACTCGTAGCTGCAACAACACCTGGAACAATTGTGACATATCGGGTACGAGGGTATAGTGAAGCTTCTCCAAGAGCGGCTCGGTTTCGATTCAGAAACCCCAAGGGAGTATGACGAAAAATCCCGCTGCTAAGTTACTAGCTTGTCAGACAGCCCTCCGCTGTCAGGAGTCGTCCCCGATTCATTCGATGACGGCAACCCACAATCGCATTCTCAGGAAGATGGCTCCGTTGATCCCCCAAATATGCCCTCGAAAGACCACGCTATTACAGCGAATACTACGAATGTTGGCCGCAATTACTATCTGGTCTTTTGTCTCCTGTCTACTTTTCCTTTGTCTAATCCCCCCATTAGCCCTTTTCAGTTGCTTGGCCCTGACGTTAGTACTTCTCGCATTCTTATTTTGGCCCCTTAATTCACATCACAGTTTCTCCCTTACATCTTCTATATTCTCCCATCTGTCCGCTTCTAGCCTTATATCTTTTTCACTTCTCACTTCTTTCTTTTCTCCTTTTTCTAGTGCTGTATTGTATTGTTCGAGTAGCGGAGTTCACGATGGATTAGGAAGCCAACAAATATAATTGTGGAGCCCAGGTTACTAGGATTTGATTTCCCATGCCTGGGAGACTCTACCACCTTATAACACTCGAGTGCATGGGAAATCCACTTGTTGTACGCTACCAACCTTCCCTCTCCCCATCTCGTCCCATTCTCTCCTTCCTCTTTCTCCTCTCCCTCCTATGCCCTTCCCCCCCTTCCAAAACATAGAAATACCCGTGCCGTGCCGCTGGGAGTGTCACAGGGATGAGGACTTACAAACAGGAAGAACGCCTATCAATAGGCACTTCTTGCAAAGTTGCTCCGTGGAGGCGTACTCAAGTTTGCATGTGGTGTGCACCGGAGGTGTGTTCGGCTTGGCTTCGAAAGCCTAGAAGAATCAAAACTCATATCCTAGCACATGAGCCCCTCGTATGGGTATAAGTAGGGGGTTTCTGACGCATAGCAATACAATAGCATAAGAAAATAACATCCTGCACCACCAATCTATATCTCCCTATACCTTTCCACGTTCCTCCGCCTTTACCCTATATTCCACCTTCCACATCCCACACTCGATCTTCGACAATGTGAAGAGCCAGCTGGTAATACTCCAATAATATCGCACGTCACTATATTGCAAACAACTGATCCTGTCCAGTAAATTATAGCCGCAAAGTACAGCACCAGGAAACGGCATCTTGTGTACGCAATATAATTTTATGCCGGGCAGTGGCGCCTCCCGCCGTGGAGGCTCATGTCTGGAAAGCCAGCCGGAAGTTACCATACTGCATGATACGGTGCTCTATAATACGCCATGTAAACTCCCATTCGAGAACCCTAAACGCACACAGTGTAACACTCTGTGACCGGAAACAACTCAAACACTTTCAAGTCCTTCGGGTAGAGCGGCAGCTGGGCTCTGCCAATGCAAATGACTAAACCCAGTCAAATCATTCTTTTCCGCTGCACACATCCTATTTAGCGGAGTCGACTACCAACCCGAGCAGGGCACGGTACTCCAGGCTGGGTTTCCCACATAGTCTACGAGTATCGTATCCAGGAACACTAAATGCCTGTACTCCCCACCCCCGATCGACCCCATCAACTCTTCGCTCTCCTTATTGGGGTACCCAGGGTATAGAGACTCCACTGTCGGTACCCGCATGTCGTGCAATGTAGAGTACTGAGTATAGTGCCTGCCGCAATCGTTCAAGCATGCCAACATCGACTCGCGAGGAAACAGCCTTCGTGTCATCGCCTTCCTACTACCGGTATTCGAGAACCCCTCCTACCAAAACGAATAAATTCACCTGCAGCCGTGCCCTGCGGATAGCCCGCACCAGAAATCTTCCATGGATGTTGTTGAAACCCTACCGGTAATAGGGCCATATTCCGCGGCCGCCTTGGAACATATTATATGTTCCCTAGGGAAAAACGGTAAGTAGGCCCCATCCATTCCTCTCCTTCCATCCGTTTTTAACACTATCCAAGTACCACCATCCCTCATGCTTTGGGTGTTTCGAGTCCCGTGCAAGCTCGTTCAAACAAATCCTTTCCCATTAAAGATATTGGGAACCCACCTGGGATCATCATCATCATGGCACAGTGCAGCCCGGCTTAACTCCGCTCATCGGAATAATGCATTTCCGACGGGCCTGGACGGGAGCATGCGAGGACCCACCACTTCGTTAGCGCAAGGTCCACTCCTAAAAATAAAATAGAAGAAATAGAAGAAAGGTTGTGTGGGGTAGGGTACTGTATGTATCCAATGGGCACCGCAAAGTTCGCACCCCGGGCTGTTCCTCCCTACTAAAAATGCCTAAACTTCTCCCCACTTCTGCCACTGTTCAAGGAATAATGAGTAACGGAAAACTGATATCGTGGGATGCCCGCCGAAGTAAAGACGGGGGCATAATGCCCTGTTTGATAGAAGGCCCATTAGTAGGGAGGTTAGACTGAAAAAATCCCAACAGGTGTTGAGCGACTTCCTTGGCCTACAAGTGAACATCTCTAGCCAACAACAAAAAAAAGAAAGAAAAACCCCCAAGTCCTTGTCGGTTTGGCCTCTTTTTCCATTTTTTCCCCCTAATTGCTTAAATAAGTCATATCGTATATCAATTCGTATAGCACGAACTCTAGGTTTTAGCTACTGTACAATAGAAGTGTTCGGAATAAGTCTCCTGCGCGTAGGTGAGTACTACCCACAGCCCAGTATCTCTAACTAAACAACAATCCAGCACCACAACCACAACGCACAATACCGAATCCCTTTAGCGAACTCCACAGATTGAAACCGATGGATTAGCTAGATAGGTAGATTGATAGAACCGCGAGGAGTTTTTTTTTATATAAAAAAAGTATAACCTAAATTAAAAAAAGGGGGCATCTTCAAGTACAGTATATCATACCAGAAATGAAATATAATACCATCACAGCCATAAATGTAAATAGATAGTAGGGGCATAAGCTCTGCGTGGAAGATGAGCCCTCCGATTCATACTGTATCATACCGGGCATTTATTAGTTTATCCCCCTGGATGTCGAGACGTTGGAAACACCCATCCAACCTTTGGCATTCCACCACCAACACGGGCGCTCTCATTCCCCGGTTATTGTTCGGCGTGGTGTCGTTTTTCCGGATGGAGGGTGAATAGATGGAAATTTCCCTCTTGTATTGTACGCGCATCGCTGCATATCACCGTCTAGCTATATATAATAGCCCAATTAAATGTTTCGACTCCTTCCGGAATATCCCGTTCGCGGAAGGATCAATCTCCTGCGCCTAGGGATGTTCCGTGCGAGTGAAAATTCATGATGTGGTTGGGTTGCACTTCATGGGGCTCTCAGTCACTTGGGTATTATTTTATTTTTCCCCCAGGATTTATTATTTTCCTGCCTGTATAGGGGGGAGGTTCGCTCTTGATATGCTGCTACGGGTTTGAAGGGTCGTTGTATAAGCACAGGTGCCGTATAGTCTGATGTGTTATGATATGCTTGACCGCTTAGGCCATGTGGAGGATAGGATAAAGAATTTGGGGGGGGCTCTGCTAAGAGTTGGTATTGAATAGTGAAAATCTTGGACATGCTATGATATAAAGCAGGGGTTTTTGGACCAACGGGCCTGACTGGAGCGCTAGGACTTTGAAAAGGAGTTCTAATGATTTCTTAAGGCTAGGTTGGCTTCCTTAACACCCTTCCTGACCTCCCACTAACCTAGTCCACCTTCTCAGAAGGAATAGTTCTGAAGAGGGAGCACATTGATAGGGCCATCATGGTATTTGCCGAGTGAGATATGATGATGATAATTTATCTTGGTCCTTAATCACCGCCCCCTGAGCAATCGCTGCTTAGATTACTAAAATTTAAACGAATCAATCAGTGCCTTCTTGACCCGCGGTGATTTGGGATAACCATGATTTGGGATAACCGTGATTTGAGACCATGATTTCCAAATCACAATTTTGGGAGACTACCAAGCCAAACACCACGAATATCTCAAATCAGGATTTAGGCCCGAATCGTGATTTGAGATGATGAATAGCGCAGACCATGGTGTGTCGGATAGGTTTTAGGTTATTAGAAATTGCGAGGGACGGACTTGGCTCGGGTGGGTGATACTTTTGGTGAATGTTTGGTTCCTCGCGGCTTTGATCTGAAATCGCATGTTAAGCCATTAAACAGGGCTTGCCTAAAATCGCCCCTCATCAAACGCCTGCTTGATTCTTTCAAGTACCGTAAATCATGTGTTAATACTAGATGCCGAGGTGGATAATCCCCCCCCCCCCCGGCGGGGCCATTAGTTCACGAAATTCAGAAGACCGACAGTATAGCCCTCATATGTTTCCGAAAACTGGAGATCCTTCGCATCTGTTGAGGCCAACCTAGTGACAATATACGATCCAACTAGTCCTTGGACCTAATGGAAAGCTGCGTATGTCGGACTAAGAAATTCATTGGATGGTTGTGAGTTATTAGGAACTCACAATATCTTGACACTTGCTGCATTTAGAGTGGTAGAGAGCCTTAGGCACTCCTTAATAGAGGCCTACCATGCCTGGTGATTTTTCAATATAGTCCGCTGTGCCTTTCTCTCGAGAAGTTTTCATTTCGGCTCCAATCTCGCATCCTAATTAATACTTCCTTGGCTATGGCCCCTGACAAGAGGCTCGAACTGTGGTGGTTTCGTGGAACTATATCATAACTTTAACCAAACCTACGGGGACTGATTTAAATCCTATCCTAGGGTGTGTTGTCGTGTTGGTTGCCTTTTGCTGAGATATCACCTCAAGGGCCCTGATATCTTCACCAACACGCCTTTCACCGAGGCTGAACTCTATTGCTCGTGTTGGTCCATAATTTGACCGCCCCAAGGCCCCCTCAATGGGCCATACGAAGAGCCCGGAAATTGCATACTATTCACCCCTCGGTCCTAAAGGTGCCGTTCTAGGAGCTTTCTTAAGTGTATGCCACGCAAAGGGCCGTATAAGGTTGAGCCAAAACCGCTCAAACATAGGAAAAATGATCATACTTCCGGGGCGCAGCTAGTGTGGTATTCCAAAGTATTTATGTACCCACAGGAGTAGAATCGCCCTATCCACAGACGGTATAATTGATATTCCTAGTGTTTGTCGTGACGAAAAAACTAATTTTAGAAAACCTATGGTTGTTTTTTTTTGCTAAAGTTTGAAGTGGGTTCTTACCACAAAAAACAGTCTAGGCTACCGCAAAAGCTCAAATGATTGGACCATGTGCTATGTCGTTCAAGCTGCCTCCTCTGATGAGATCGGATGTGTTTTTTTTTGCCCCTCCAGAGGGGCTGAATGACACATCCTTTGGCTGCCTTTTTCGTCCTTTCCCGAGAAGGAAATTTTGGACCACCTAGCCAGAGAATGGCCGATTATTTAAGATTCTGCGGTAGGGCTGAAAACTTTGTTCGGACAGATACTGTGCGCCCGGTACCGCACCCGGGGGCTAAGTAGATTGGCCTGGTGACCCATGTGCCAAGACCAACCTGAAAATCGGTAACCCGTTGTTACTATTGTTAGAGATCAGCCCTAGAGGTGTAGTTGATCGAACTGTGTTACTCAACTATTTTCTGGTTTTCGAACCTTAAGCCGCGGTGGCCGAATAGGAGCGGTCCGGAAGACTGACTGGGTTTGTGTGTTGGCTTGAATTCACATAACCCATACCGGACGACATATCCCGTCGACAGTGAGCACTTTCCTGAGCGATTTGGGGGCCGATGTGGTAGATGCCATCGAGTGCTGCTGCATGCAAGTGACCGATTATTAGTGCTCCTGGCTGTGTTGGCTGGAATAGCTTTGTGAAACGGATGGTATTCAAGTGACATTGGCAACCTTATTCAGCAACCCTCTACTACTCAGTTAGGGCGAGTGCGGTTCAGGAGAATAACAGGAATTTAATGAGGGATCTGCGACCAAAATACCCACTCATTTAGATAAGACTAGAATATCATAAGGGCACCAGTGAAAGGTCAAAGAATAGATGATAGGTATAGTGGTTAATCCAACGGGGGCAAACTTACGGGGAAAGCATGAAGCTATCATACTTCTTTTAGATATCAGACTCCTGCCGTAATATGCTGCTTAGAGTGCAGTGCCAGGTAGTGTCTCTAGGTGGATCGCCCGGCACCTTACAAACAAAACAAAAGCTTTCTGGGGCGGGTCCGGGATCGAAGGGATCCCTTTCAAAAGAACAGTTCTGGGCTTACAAGTCCTAGTGCCCTAGGGCGGTGTCAAGCAATCCGGAGCGTCAAATCCGATATCGTAGGTTTGAACCCTAAGGGCGATACTCATTCATGCCAAGGCTTGGTGAAGAGATAATTCATGAAGAGTAAGTTTCACAAAGTTGGTTCAGTATGATACCATAAGCTAAGCCTCGGAAGCCATTAATTGATTATCCATCAAAGCACCTTTCGTAGTGGATTAAGTTATTGTATTTACTTGTATTATTGACTTCAGAATCCTAAGCTAGCCCTTCTAGGGTGGGCAAGATAAAGGGGAGGAAGACTCGTCAAAGTATATCAAATTTTGGAATTATAGACAGTGTTGGGTTATGTGTATCAGTCTTGGAGGTGACAAGAAATTTCTCTGAAGGCCGGGATAGGCGCCCGGATAAGCCTTGAGTGTAAGGATGGGTCTTCTAGCATCATATACTGATAGTTTATGACATTGCATGTGCCCTGGCTGAGGTTTCCTGACTTGCTTATCTATGGATTATATTGCCTTGTAACTTATATATCCTTGGAGAGCCTTGAAACTGACTTTTTTTTCTAATTCGCATTATATCCACATAGTAACTTAACATATTAGATCCCTCAGTTCCGTAGTGAACTAGTAGCTTTCAGGATCTCGGGCTTCATTGCTTGGTTCAGATGTGCTCGGCTTCCCCTGTTGTCGGTATGGAATTTCCAGGAGGAGATATCGTGAGCTTGGGAAGTTTTTTGAACTTGCTGCCCTAATACTAGATACCCTCTAACATTACCTTGGCTCATTGACGATGATTCCACGCAGTCATAGCCGACGAGGATTTCAGTCTGTATACGCGTCATTTTCCCGGCAAACAAAGACCTTCGCTTGCCGCTTGTTTGTTATTCTCATCCCTCGTACCCTCCCCGTCATCCCTTTCTTCTCCTTCACCCCACCCTTTTCCTTCACTCTTCTCAATCGACCTTTGCTTGTTCTAAAGCCTTACATTCGTTCTACCTGACCTACAGACTCCTGATCACAATCGGGCTTTTTTTAAAAAAGAAAAGAAAGGAAAATCATTCACCTCCCATTCATAATGCGTTCCAATCTAGTTGGTCTTCTGGCCCTTTGCGTTTGCTTTCACGTAATTGGGACCTTCGCAATCCAAAGGCCTGACAAAGCTGTGGTGGGTGTTTGTCAGAGCTATTCTGTTCAAAAGGCAATGTTTCCTAGAGGAGCACTAGAAGCCAGAGCCCCTGTGGATTGCGGAAACTGTGCACCCGGCCGTAAGTACTTATCCCGTACTAATTCCCCCAAAAAATCTTTTTCTTTTCGGTGCCATACTAGTCAAGCATGGACTACTCATATTGTCAATACATCTTGTGTCCCTCTGTGTTACTCAAATGTCCCAACTCAGTTCTAACCCAGAAAGCCGAGTGGCTCCTTGGGTGTGAAATACTAATCACGCTTTATGGACAAAATAGAGAAATGTTGTGAACCTAAGGATGCTGCTCCCTTCTGTGTCCCAGAAGGTGCTAGCTGCTGCGGCCGCACTTGGTGCTCAGTTGGATTTCAGTGTTGTGAGTACGGTGACTCCAATGGGGGCTGTTGTCCTATCGTAAGCACTCTTTGTTCCGGCTTTTCGGTGATATCAAATGATTAACGCTGATGACACTAGGATGGGGAATGTGCAGTTGGGGGTCGTGGCTGTTGTAAAGAAGGGTATGTTACTGATTGTTTACAAAACTCTCGGCCTTTCGCAATCCTAATCCAGTACATTAGGGAGTCTTGCTTTGGCCCTTTCAGCTGTCACAATTTCGGCAGCACTGTATGCACTAAGGGAGAAGTCGACCCCTTCTTGTGCTGTAACGTAAGTTCGATGGAAACCTGTGATCTGTAGCGACTAAAGTTATTAAAGGCTGCTTATCCGCACTGTCGCTGGGACCCTTCTTTCGGATATGGCTGCTTTGATTCCGAGGGCGCTCAGCCAGTCATCAGCTCTAAATCTACAGATGCTTCTCCCACTCCCAGCGCTAGAAGAACCGGGTCTCACAGTACGGCTACAACAACTTCGAGTAAGAGCCGCTCCTCGCATGGTGTGCCGAAGAACCTCCTGTTTTTTCTGACAGTGATACAGTTAGCAGTTCAGGGAGCCAGGTTGTGACCAGTGTTCTGAGCACCTCAGAAAGGACCCAAAAAGAAACCCACACCCTGCCTGCCACGAGCGTGGCTGCCACACTGCCAAATACTTTCTCAACTACCACAGGTCTTAATATGACAACTAGCACCGGATCCAAAAGGGTTTCCAGCACAAAAGGTTCTACTACTAGAACCGGGCCCGGGACTACAGCGGGTGCGACAGGAACTGCGTCACCAACCGATACAAGCACTGCTATCGGTGCTGGATTTGCTGGCTTGAGCAAAGGTTTGGGGTGGGGGGCAATCTTTGTCTGGTTAGCTAGGCTACTAATTGTCTAGTGGCTCTGGCTCGAGTGAGAGTGAGTGATTGCCCCACATATTAACCCAGAAGGATGCTGACTCAAGAAAGCTGCTTTAATTTGGTTTCCCTCTTATAGGTATATCTCGGATAAAGTTCATGTGAGAAAAATGCGTGCGTTGTCGATAGCTTCAAGTGATTCTCCTTACCGGTAGCGGAAGCGGGAAGCGGGAAGGGGGGTTAAAGGGTCTGGGTTGCGTTCATCTTCAACGATGGTGGCATTTAATTCTGTAGCAATTCTAAATTACAAGGCTAAACCCGGGCTTGCGCACTACTTGGAAAGGTGATTTCCCGAAGTGATTTTGTTAAAGGGAAATGCTCCCACAATGATAGTAGCCGTTGCCCTGTGGACCCCTGATCTCAGTTACCTTGCGTGACAACACATTCAAGCATCCGGCGTCGCTAAGGCATAATAGGTCAACTTCTCTGGAAAAGATTATCCGCGGTTTCTAGGGTATCGTAAGGACATGTAAGGGAATAAAGTGCGTCTGAGTTTAGGGCATGCATCGTGCAGTATCACGTTGCCTGCTAATTTCGGGACAGCTGTCTCCTGGTTGGCGGACGGGAATCGGATCCCTCGTGGGGTGCATGGTGGTATGTTCAAGTAGATAGCGACGATGCAGCGAAAGTATGCACTCGAGCGGCGGATGAAGTAGACGGATTCTGAGAATTGTTCATCGTGAGAGCTCGAGCTAGGAGAAATGATGGTGATGAAGAAGAAGAAGAAGAAGAAGAAGAAGAAGAAGAAGAGAGCAGGAAAAACAAAACAAGATACCACAAGCAGTGTTTCGTGCTAACAATTCAATGCTACGATACTTGTAAGAAATATTGATGGGGTAATCACCACCACACACTTCCGTCACAATGCTCACTTGATGCCGACATGATACAAGGGCTCGCACTCTGCCTGAGGGCCGGTACTTGTAGTCTATGCGCTCCTACTTACGGCAGTACCGGTATCGGTATTGCAAGTTAATCAATTCACCAGGGTTCTCGAGGATAGATGAGTACCACCCCAACACCGATCGAGCTAACTTATAGTAGTCCAATGGTTAGCCATCCATCATCAGCAGCACTTACTATTCATAGAGTGTGTTAGGGAGGGAGGTACGAGTAGGGGAAACAATATCCCAATTGTTCTAGTTGGGATCTCTTCCTTTTACCGTAGACAAGTTCTTATCGACCATATCGTATTACCGAGAAAGAAAAGAAAAAAAACGTGGGAAGACGGGGTATCATTTTACTCTTGACTGACAGCTTGCTCGGGTGGGCTAGATGATGGTACGGTAGCATTGATGGAATGGCTGGATTGATGGGAAAAAAGGCATCGGGTACGGCTGAAGATTGCGAGTGAAGAAAAGATCCAAGGCAGAAGGTTTTACTTTTTTTTTCCTTCATATTTTTGCACTTTTCTTTGCATTTTTTCTTTTCTTTTCTCTGGTTAGTTGTTGGAGGGGGGTGTGTCGATCGAGAATTTCTTGAGGTAACGGAACAATAGGAAGGAATGAAAAGAATAAATTTACACTTGGGAGAGGGTAAAAAAAAAAAGGGAGAGATTGGTTGGCTGATGGATAGAGGTGCTGAGCTGGCTGAACAGGAGAGATAGGGTACGGTATGGTAGGGGGATAACGGTCGAACCCAATTCTGGAGTTTGTTCGCAGCCAGTTATGATAGTTCCTGTGTATACCGGCACCGCACAGCGCATGGGGGGAGCTTCCATGGAGCCTGTTGGTCGGTGGGCCATGTATGCTAGGCACAGGTATTCACGATATGTATGTAGCGAAGAGTTCCGTCTTTTCTTTTCTTTTCTCCTACGACGTTGCACTGTGAGGGTTTTGAGCTCCCGTCAAGTAAAGTACCGAAGGTACCGCATGGTGGAGGCTTGGGTAGGGGGGGGTAGAGGAGCGAAGGGGACAAAGAGGACAGGATCTGTGGTCGACAAGATCATACCCGGTACGGGAGGACATTCCCTGGGAAAGAAAAAAAAAAAGAACTGTCAAAGTTTTACCAATCAGATGCGGGTTCCTGAGAAGTATCATACAGGAGAGTAACGGTGCGTACTGATTGGGGTGGGGGGGAGGGAGGAGAAAAAGAAAAGAAGAAGAAGAAGAAAAGAGGAAGGAGTTGGTGATATCTTTCTAGGTGTGTGATGCGCTGACCCATACTCTACTGTGCTTGTACTCGCACAGATGTAGGTACGGTATGTACGAGTAGGAGTGAGTGGGGATTTGTCCCCCTTATGCGCAGATATGATAGCAGAGATACGTATCGATACTCGAGTGCATACGCTGCATAAGGTAAGTTCGGTGGGCCGACAACTAACCATTCGATCCCTGAATGCCACCCCCCTTACCGCATCCAGTATGATGATTGGGACCCTGGGGTGGGTGACTGGTGATGATGTTTACTCGAGTAAATCGTCCAGGGCCATCATCAATCAGCGAATAAACTTCACCGATCTACTCGCAAGTGCGGATGATATATTCCATCCATTTAGAGTATACCGATATGCTGCTGCGATAAGATACCGCATAGTACGGTACATATGACAGAGAAACGAGATACCGTATTCGAAGACGGTGCTGTTAACATCCGTGTTGTACACCATACGGCAGTATGTGGTAAGGAGTGATGCCGTCGTGAATGTTCCGAATACCTAGCGATCTGTTCAGGGGAAAGTCAGGAAGGCAAGAGATGGAAGAATGCTGCATGAGTTAGGGCTTTTCTGCGGTGGAATTGTAATACCGGTAGTCTCCTGGTAAAAATAAAATATAATAATATCATAATATTATATAATAATATATTATTATTGTAATAATAAGAAAGGAGGGATTGTGTTGTATCATAATATATCATGGTAGCCGCATCGTATCAACAGGAGTGATGCATCCGGAGGACCAGCTCATCCGCTGCTGCTGCTGCTGCTGCTGCATACCGTACTGGCAGGCAATCTTTGGTGCCTACTGTACGGTAGTGCGCATTTCAAGCAAGAATTCGGTCGGGGCAACCATCTGGAATCGATATATTTTAGGCATTGCATGCCGGCGGCGGGGCTTGATTGGTGCTGCCAAATCCTTCTCCCGGCTTCCCTCTAACCATTCGAATCCGCACAGCCCGTCAAAGGCTGACAGTCACTCAAAACCCTTCTTTGGGTGGCCTAAACCGCATTAGGAAGGGGAGACAAAGCAGGAGAGTATTTAGAACAGGCGGGCCCCCCCCCCCCCCCCCCCCCCCCCCCGCAGAGCCCGCCACAGAAAAACAACCGGAGGAACACGCACACAACACAAAACA
>Ga0307513_10000331_pt1 | contig 68254 bp, 62 predicted proteins | sample 15_EM_MG_FD_202174 | JGI IMG/M metagenome (GOLD analysis project Ga0307513, IMG submission 202174) | Populus trichocarpa ectomycorrhiza microbial communities from riparian zone in the Pacific Northwest, United States - 15_EM | ecosystem: Host-associated > Plants > Roots > Unclassified | place...
GCGGGGGGGGGGGGGCGCCCCGCGGGTACCAACACTCGAGTACTCGAGCACCAGTATCACAGCACATGACGCAAATGTGCGCGGTTGCATCATAGTCTCGCTTCCCCCTCCCTGTTGAAACTAACTTACCGAGTATTTCTATTTTTCCCCGAACTTGGGACTCCGGAACGGTCTTTATTCGATGGTGCCTGATATTGCGCAACAAGTAAAGTATAGTACTTGTAATTTCATCGCGTATTCGGAATCTGGTATTAATAAACATTTATAGCTTAGTGCTATGTCCAAATATGGCTAGGAGGAGCCACTATTATGATACATGTATCATATTATTTAGTCTCATCTGGGTCTTGGTTTGAACCTTTTATGGCAGTTGGCCTAGGACGTAGGTTCTCTTCTAAGCAAGGGTCGAGGATAGACTGTGCCCTGAGCGAGGTGGTGCCCTCAGCGAGGCAAGGTAGAGTTGCTGTGGCGGAACCGGTGTTTAGTAAGAGTCCTCCTTGGACTATGAGTGCCGCGCCTCGCTGAGGGCACCTCGCTCAGGGCACGGTGGGTCTATGAGTTTCGGATATATGGAGAACTGACAAACGAATGATATCGGAGCAGGTAGAAAGAGAAATCTTCATAATTGCAGCAATCTCTTTCAAAGATAGTCGCCGATTTCCCTTATGGTTCGCTAGCCCCACAATTTGGCCACGCTTCGCAAGAGAAGTAGTAGGTCCACGGTGTTTCAATGCCATTTTCCAGCTCACGATAGTTGTAATAAAAACTCTGCAGGTTTTTGAGACTCTTTCACCCCAGCTTTATATTATGCCCAAGGTAGTAACCTTTTAGAAATCACAACTTGCTCCTCTCATATTATCGTCACAATTGTGGCCATGTGCACTATAATTATCACCACTAAAAACATAAAACCGGAGTGTTTTGCCCTCTAGTCCGATCGGCTAGCCTGTTATCATCGGCTGCTTTCTCCTCTTTATATTAACCCCATCATACATTCGATATTTCACACAATACTTACATACTGGCCGGCACTTTTGTAGCAACCGGATTCCGAATACGCGATGAGAATACAAGTACCGGTATTGGATTTGCGCGGTTGCGAGCCGCAACCCACTAAACAATGTTCTAAGTGCGTTCTGTAGACTATGGGTAGTCTAAAGTTTCCTTCGTTGGAAAAGGGAGGAAAAAGGCGGTTCAACCCTTCTGAGGGGCAAAAAAAGGTATGATAAAGAGATATCAGACCATACCAGGGGGGCTCGAACGACATAGCACACGATTTCAATCATTTGAATTCGAGATTCCAGGGTATTACCGGATGCTAGGGATCGGAGCACTCGTTTATTTTCCTCCCACTCTGGTAATCCTGGGCTCGCTTCTCTACTAGTGCCCGGTTACGGGATAGACCGGTATCGGCGAGGCTTGGCGTGGCTTAATACCAAATTCCGGTATGATACGCATCAAACCAAACTGCTAACAAATCTCGCCAAGCCCCGCCGCGGGTGTCGCCTCGTAGAACGCTCACCTGGTCTACTACCCGCGCGGCCGATAGATGTAGTACTATAGTCGCGTGCCACATCCAAGCGCACTGCAACCAGAAGGTTCACCAAATTTTTGTTATCAGACCTACATGAGTGTTATATATGTATCTATCGGCCTCACTCCTACTGGTAGGAGAGCTGTTTGTCAGACATGGCATCCCTTGGAGAGTTCTACGGCCAACTGGCACTGGGAAAAATAAAATAATGATCAGAAATAGGGGGCTTGAAACACGAAAATAGGCCGGTTCGAAAGCTCCAACAAGAACTCTAGGATCTCTGCCCTCCCAGCTACCATCCGTGCGATATTACGTGAGTAATTGACTTACGAGTACAGTCTTTCATCATGTCTTGACGACGAATATCAGCGGGTGATGAACAGGGATTAGCAGACATTTTTTGTTACCCTACTCGATTTTTTACTGGCCGAATACACCTGTTCGTCATGCCCTGATATTCGTCAAGACATGATGAACGATTGTAACTTGACAACGGTGAGATCACTACATAGTATTTTGTTTTCCCCGAGTCGTCTTTTCGCACCGCCACCCAGAACCGTGGGTAAATTTATCGGCCAGCTGACTCTTGGACACCAGATGCCAGCTTTCTGGCTGGCGGTGCAAAGGGGCGATTCAAGGAAAACAAAATACTATGCAGTGATCGTACAATTGCCAACAAGTCAAGTCAGTAATTACTCACGTGATATCGCATGGACGGTACAGTATGATCTGGCAAAAAGTGGGATTGTAGCCAAAACGAAACTAAGATAGCCGAGCCCACAGGAGGGTGAGAACAAGGCGAATTCGCCACGGTTTAGAACTAGTTTGGGGTCAACGGCTCCTTTCCGTTGGGCGACCGTTTCTGCTGTGAAAATGACTTTCTCTCCGTTTTGAAACGGAAGGAAGGGAGTCATTCGTATAGGAGAAAGGAAACGAAACCCCTATAGCCAAACAGGCTCTTAAACATATGGGCTGAGATGACCGGACAGGTTCAAGAAAATCCCCACTAGTGCCAATCCGACTTTTGCTAGATTATACGGTAATCCCCAGGGTACAAGCGCATGTGGGGCACCCCTCAATGCCCAAGAGTCTTATCCAATACTGGGTCAATCACAAACACCGAACCTAAGGCCATTGTCGACAAAGACCCAAACTGTGCTTGCCCGCAGCCTGACGAAGCAAATCCACCACAAGAAAGGCAAACAGTTATCTAACATCCCCCTTCGTCACGGATGGTCACTCGACACCATTGCGGACCGGAACCATGAAGAAATGAACCATCACCAGTGTTGAATGTTGCCCAAGTAAATCGCGTCTCGCACTTTGGAGCTGCAGCAAATGACACCAGCTTTTCCTTCTTAGCACTAGTCTCTAGTCTATGGATTCCATCACACCACCGGCAAAATCAGGTTGTAGACCAAGAAGCCCCACCACATGCTGCATGGACCCGCTCGAACCGTGGTACTGTACATGTCCGGATCTGAACCGGTGGATGGGAATCTCTAATAACACAATAATGAGAATGTAGTCACATTTGTTCACCCAACAAGCCCTTATTCGACATGAGTGGTCAGTGGCGCTCTGGGGTCGGATGAAAGTTCGACTCAGCAGGTGAGCTCGTTCAAGTACTGTAAGAACTCTAATAATCGAACCTCGCGCTAAGACGTCGAAAATTCCTTTCTCCGGATAAGGGAGCGAACGTCCGTCGAAAATTGACCCCGTCAGCCCGAGCCGAAGACAGAAAAATAGAAAAGAGCCAGGCCTTACTAGCAAAGGCAATCTAACGCCGTAGCGCGAGGCTTACAGTAACGTATGCCATGGGGAGCAGGAACACGCCACGACACGAAATATGTGGCAACTGTACTGGCTTTAAGTTACGTAGCACGCGACAATTGTTTACTAAGAACGACTGCTCTTTGTACCCGGGGCGTTTGTTTTCGGGTAATCGCAGTGAGCAAGGTCTTGTTAATTTTTCGCCGAGATGCGGGAGGCCGAGGTTCGGAAAATTCCTCCCCCGCGCGCGCAGGAAGATATCCAATAGGGAGACTTGAGGCCCTAGATGCTCAATACCCTTCGGCCAAAAGGCACTCCGGGTGTCAGGATTAGTCCGCTAACGCCGGGGTTTATTCTCTGCATGAGCTAGAGTGGCAGATATCGGATAGAAACAGTGAATAGATAGTTAAACCAATAGTAAGGCAGAAATCGTTCGAGGAATTTTGCGGGTTTTCAACATACCTCAATTACCGCATACTCTATTCCCAATAATATCGTCTTAGCTTCGTCATTCCTGCTGTTTGTGGTCTAGCCCTGGTACTGAAAACCTGGATGGGTTGCGTATGTTGTTGAATGAAAAAGATTGAAACCCTGGTATCCGAGTACCGTAATGTACTAGCACAGCACAGTACATGACAAGACTGGGCGCAGAGGAATCATACAACTGTCTCGTTTTCCGCTCTCTGCTGAAACTAACTTCCGCCTCACTTATTGCACAATTTCGGGTACGATCCAATGAAGCCGGTCTCGAAGTCGTTAGCAGGAAAAAACACATGTATGTTTTACAAGACGGCCGAAGAATAAGTCAATGGACAGGAAGGTCGAAGCGGTGACGCCAAAAGCGATACCAACGCACCCCGAGGTGCTCGAGGCAAGATCAAGTCCTGAGACAAAGGGCTCGACTACGATTCCCCACTTCGGTCAACCGTTGCGGTGCCATGACGACTCAAGTTGATGCCACTGGCAAAACTAAAGGCCCTATTACCACATCCTATCCTACACTCCTAAAGGGAGGGAGGGGCAAAAATATGCGGCCCTTAGCACAAATTGCCATTGTAGGAGCTCTCGTGATTGTAATCGCCATGGTGGTTATCATGTAAGTTGAGTTTCGCGGGAGATCGGCATTGCACCCGTTAGCAATGCGTTAGCTAAAGTCTTAATCTCACGGCCGGTATGCCGTGTATTCAGTTTGAAGTGTCCCCAAACGGGATTAAGAGAGACCAGCTATTCAGAGGGAAATACTTTGCCAAATTACTAGTATCACAAGAAATTTGTGTCAGTAAAATTCTCGTAATGCCTGAGGCATACTACTGCACTCGAGGAGAACCTCTGATATCACATCAATTGGCGAGCACCGGAAGACACTTTTACATTGAAGCGGGCAAGGCGAAACATACAAGTGCGTGAAGGCCTCGGTCCTGGCTATAACGACAGCCTATGACGTGTTTCGCGGTTCTGAGGCAGCGGAAGTCTTCCATCTCGTGGGGGCTCAAATAATATCACCGTGTGCTATGTCGTTGGGGCTTCTCCTCCCAGTAAGGTAAGGGGGTCTTCGCTTTTTTCTGTCTAGGAAGGGGGAATGAGCTGTGCTTTTTCGGTGCTTTTTGCCCCTTCCCAGAGAAACGAATTTTAGTCTTCATAACGTGCCAGCGCCTGACTGCTCTCGCTGTTTGATGTGGCAATCGAAACGTGCCAAGTTATGTGACCAACAACTTTACTATGGTACTGCTGGAGGTACTAGTGCAAGCCCGGATAGGGAGTCACTCTTAGCTTTTGTAACTAGGTTAAAATTATTCAATCAATCAACACCCTTTTCTTTCTATCTCAATTGGTTCCAGTGCTCCCTCTTTTCTCTCTTCCCTGTTCATCTAATTGAGCAATCTATTGTCGGGTCACAGCTACACCACAGGGGTTAGGATATTGCACATGCGACACACCATCCACACAGGGCCAGCTACGAAAAGGATCCCACACCGGTGCTGCGACGCGACACATATATAAGTGCCATGGGAGTTTTTGCACAAGATAGGGGTGGTTAACCAGCAAAATGATCCCTGTCTTGTAACAAAACTTCTCCCAAGGCACTTGTACCCCAGGTTCGGCCAGTGGGTAAACTCGGCCTGCTGCTATTATCTGTATGACAGTCACTATCTCCCGGAAAGGCAAATTCGCTACGGGGTTAGTCCCTAAGAGGAATAGTGGCTACCGTAAGGAGCATGGTCAGGTCGAGTTTGCTCAGAGATTACGGGACCTAGAGTTAAAGGAGCTTTGCGACCATGAGTGGGCAACAATTGTGAGAAGAATGTTAATAATTATAAGTCCCGGAATACGGAATACCAGGTGCTTGGATTGAGTGCCCCACGCTCCATGAGCTTCGATAGGTCCTACTTAGGACAGGGCGCGCTATGAATGTGGAAGATATCTCAGCACAGGCAAAATTTATGATATTGAAGCAATTACCCCTCCCTTGACTCGCAATGGGGTGGCGTTTTGCGACCACAACTGCTATCGCATAATTCCCAGATCGGGCGACAAGGCTAGTACATGCAAACGCGCTGTGGTGTCAGCAACAATCAACCTACTTTGAGAGAGAGGACAACCGAGAGGAAAGATACAGCGAACAGCCCCACCAAATTTCGTGCCTGCCGCTAGTCTTTTCACGTATTATTAGCTGTCTCCCTCTACCCGCCACCTTTCTTCACTATATGAGTTCGATCAATGTGATATAAATCTTCGAACTATCGGAGGAGCTTGCCCAACTAGCAATATATGCTAACTTGTATCCTTCCCACCACCCCCCGCCACTCTTCTCTTGATTCACAAACATTCGCTTCTAGCTTCCCACAAGTTGCGCCCGTTTTCACTTCCCCAGAGAATTCAGAGCACTATTAGGACTCAAAGAGCCTCAAGTTTGAGAAATGATCACTGCTCAATCGGATTTGGTTGAGTGGTATAAGCTCGAAACAAAATTCTTTCAGGATCATGTTAGACATACAGTATATGTCGAGAAAGGGTGGAATAAGTATAAGAAAGTGAAGGAGGATTGGAGCAACTGTGGGGAGCTTGGAACGGGAGGTTTTGGTGTCGTCTATAAGCAGGTTCGGGGAACTACGGCCCATTATCGTGCGGTGAAGACGATTGATAAGAGGAGGCCACCCAACGGCGTTGACTACTATAGGGAGCTCCTTATAATGGCCATATTGGCAAAGGTTTGTGTCCTTCTTCCCGGGGGATTTTAGGCCAGTTTATCACTTGTCCGGGATTGCTTTGTTGTCTAACGGTTGGTTGCTTTAGCATCCCCTGTTGTTTGTGAAGTTCTTGGGATGGTTCGAAAGTCCCGAGACTCTCTATATCGCAATGGAATACCTCCCAGAAGGCGATCTCACCAAGCATCTCGGCTCGCCGCTACAACAAAAGACCGTTCAAACTATTTCAAAGCAGATACTCGAAGGTCTCAAAGTAATGCATCAAAAAGGGATGGCTCACCGGGATATAAAACCTGCAGTATGATTCCTAGCATTAAACTTTCCTCTTGATTATGTCGACCGGAAAAATGCTAACAAATGTGTAGAACATCTTTGTAGTTTCGATGTCTCCTGTCAGGATCAAACTAGGGGATTTCGGAATATCAAAGTGGATCCGGCCTGAAGCTACCACAACCCTTAAGACCCAGATGTTAACTCAAATCTACGGTGCTCCCGAGGTCCTGGGGGTAGACTCTAATAGTGAAACCTCGGTCTACACCAATTCCGTTGACATCTGGTCACTCGGATGTGTGATATATGAGTTACTCGCAGGGACACGGTTATTCGCCTCAGAAATTCAAGTATCTCGTTACTTCTTCGGAAAACGGCCCTTTCCAGAAGATGAGCTAAAAGCGTTACCAACCCCAACAGACGATGCGGGAATTTCATTACTAAAGTCGATGCTCTCAATTCAACCCGAGGATCGCCCTACCGCGGCAGATGCATTGGGCGATGCATGGTTGATGGGCCTTAAGAGTGAAGACGAAGATAGTGGAGACGATCGATATGAAACAGCGCAAAGTGGGGAGGAGAGTAGTTGGAGCAGGAAGAGTGAAGGCAAACTAACTATTTATGGGGAACGGAAGAAAAGAAGAGGCCGAAGGAATCTGATTACCCAGGACGACTCAGAGTTCGCCCCAGGAGATCTAGCGGGGTTGCAATTGGATCGCGCCCCTACCACCCCGAAATCTACAATTGACACAACTATAATGACGCCAACTGATGTCGCCTCTACTGAGAGCTCACTGATTCAGAAATGGTCCATGAAATTGCCATTGACGGCAGATGTCTCACAGTTACCAGGAAACTTATTCCAAATGCTTCAAGATGCTGAGGAAAAGACGGATCCACAATGTTCCACAAACATGTCTCCAAAGTAGCACCCCAAATATCAATTTCAACCTATCCATAAAACATGTTGCTAATGAGAACTGGTTGCCGAGCCCTAGACCTCCCACAAGCAGTCCACCAACCCCAGACCCTCACCACGGAAATAGCCTTCAATTGGCTTTGAGAACAAATGACGGGGTAAGACGCACCCCAAAACGCGAAGCCCCCGCCCCCATTCCGGATGCGCCCAGGAAAAAGATTGCGTACTGTGGGGTATGGAGATGGATTGCTTGCTGTTTCGTTGTTTACATTACTTTATATGTCTTTTACTTGAGCCCACAGAGGGGGTATATGGGCATATGGGCATAGCTAGAGAGGATAGCGGGGGTTGTCATGGGAGCTATGGGTTGGGTACGGGTATATAAGACCTGTAGATAGATCGCTAGGTAGAGACGACGACGACGATGATGACTTCTGATACAACCTCAACGAGTGAGGATTTCTGGTATCGCGAACCTTGTGTTTTCTTTTCTTTCTTTAGTGACTTCATCGATTTTATCTACAGATTTAAGGTTCCAGGTAGCGTGAGCGGTGTTTGCCCGTACCAGCTATATTTTTTCTTCCCCGTTCATCGACCATTCCCGGGCCCGATCACCACTCTCACTAGAGAGGATTTTCTGCTTTCGCTAGGAACCTTTTCTCGACCAACCTTTCTTCCGTTCAGCACTCACAAAACTATCCCGCCGACCGGCCGGGCAGGGGCATTCTATAAAAGGATCTTCTCAACTTTTCGGAGATCCCCTCAAGCTTTACATCGCGAGACATACAGGAACGGCGAAACAACGAGTGCTTGTACAGTACCTGAGCGTGGCGCAGAATGATATGCAAAGAATATCGAGTGAGAATTCGTGCGTTAGGGCTTGGCGTGTAATTACCCTGGTGCTATGCCGTGGGGGGGCTAGATATAGTCGTGTCAGAAGTGAAGGATAGATAGTAAGCAGTAGAGCTAGTTTACATTATAGTTACCAGACCATGCGCCGGGAGCACCGGGAGGGTGAGGTCTTGCAGAATTCTGGGCATAACATCCGTAGAAGGGGATGCGGCCGGGATTGGGGTAGCACAGCTATCTGTCCCATGGGAAGTTCTAACACCTGGCAAAACCCGAATTCAGGACAGACCCCTAGCGGCGGACAGAATCCTAACAATGGTCCGAATTTTAACCAGAATCTTAGAGTTGGCCCGGATCCTAACTGGAGCCCCAGTGCTGGCTCGAACCCTAAGCAAAATAAAGCTGGTTCGAACAAAAACAGAATCCAAATACTGGCTCGAATCCTAACTGGAATCCTAATGTTAACTCGAATCCCAATCGGAATCCTAGCCCCATCCCGAATCGTGGCCGGAATTCCAACACTGGCCCGAACCCTCTCTAATAATCGTAGGCTAGCTGCTCTGCGAACTCTTGGTTATGCTCTCCTACTGGGAGTACCGTTCTCAAGCACAGCAGCTTCTCAGACATGATATTTCCGGGAGAGTCCTGCAGCCCACTTTAGAAAAACAATAATAATCGGAAAAGAGGAGGCCAAAAACACTAATGTGGACTGGCTCGAATACTCGAATCGGGGATCCAGAATTCCTCACCACGTTTTCTAACTCTCGAACAGCCGACACGAGAGCCCAAATAACCGGTGGAGTAAAAAACGACTCTGAGGATAGTAGCAAACACACTATAGGCCGTGATTATACTGCCATTCGCAAGTTAAGTCACATGCTTGGGAATGTTTCCCTCGCATATTATATTTCATTGGAGTTATCATACATTACCACTACTAATATTTTTGAATACGTAAAATTATTTGAACAGTATGGAAAAGATGACAATTCCCGCCGTATCTGGGGACCAACTTCTCAATACCCGGAGGTCTTATCCAATACCAAATCACAAATCAATCACAAATACTGCACCTACGGGCGCTATCAACGGAGAGTGTGGCGATTCAAAGGTACTCAATCTCATAAACTTATACCAGTTATCCTAACCTGCCTTCCGCTAGTCAAGACAAACCACCCCCTGGTCAATGTGTATATCTGCGCACAGCCCAACAAAACAAATCCACAACAAAAGAAAAATAAATACCAATCCAACAATCCCGATAGTCACAGGTGGTCACTCGGCCACACTGAAGATCGGAACTGTTGGAATTAGGCTTTCGGATATGCACCGTTTACATATTAGAGTACGACATAGTCGGTCATTAGACCTTAGTTCCAGCCCCCCACTTTCCAAGCTGGACTTACTGCATTTGGTTTTTTCCCTCATGTTACCGCCCAATCTGTCGACTGGTTATGTAATTTTGTTCTCACTTGTTTTTCTCCTGTCTTCCAAATTGGTTCCTTATTATCTTTCCTACTGCGGATATATGTTGCTGTTTCGCTGTATAAATAGTAGGCCTTCCTGGCCCTCTGAGATTGAATGAAGTTCCTAAGTATCTCTCGTATACACATGTTTCCGGTATACGGCTTGACAATTGAACCGTTTTTCAATAGGAACCATGAAGAAAGGGACAATCACAGGTATTGAAAGCCCCCAAGTTAATAGCGCCCCACACTTTGGAGCTACAGAAAACGACACCAGCTTCTCTTTCGTACCGCGAGTCTCTAGCCTATGGATTCCATCACTCCTCCGGCAAAATTAGACCCTGGACCAAGAAGTCTCACCACATACTATACGAACCCATTCGGACAGCGGTACATGCCCGGATCTGAGCTGGTGGGTGAGAATTCCTATTATCACAACAATGAGGGCGTGGTCACGCTTGTGAGCCCTTGTTCAACACGCGCAGTCAATAACACTATAAAATCGAACAAGAGTTCCACCTAGCAAATGAGCTCGTTTGAGTAGCGTATATCATGGACACCCGAAACAGGCTACTACAGGAAATAAATGGCGACTACACTGGCTTTAAGTTACATAGCATGCTGTCTCTTTGTCAATTGTTCACTAAGAACGGCTACTTTGCGAAAAATCCTGAGCAACACTTTATTTTGGCCACTTCGCATGAGAACGAATTTCACTAGGCTATACGGTATATACAAGTTCCAGGCATAAAGAGCACGAACCTTGGAGACTGGATTTAGTATGGGTACAGAATTTATCGTACAAATTTTTGAAACCTGTCTCGGGGGGGTTCTTTGTGCCTAGAACTTGTGCTCAGATAATCATAGTGAGCAAACCTTTGTTAATTTTCTGCCTAGATACGGGTGGCTGAGGTCTGGAAAATTCGTCCCCGATGCCCGAAGGAAGTTGTCTTATTGGGAGACTGGAAGCCCTCGGTACTCAATATCCTCCGGAAAAAAGGTACTATACTAGCACAGCACAGAACATGGCAAGACTGGGCGCAGAGGAATCATACAACCGTCTCGTTTCCTGCTCTCTGCTGAAACTACCTTCCGCTTTACTTATTGCACAATGTCAGGTACGATCGAATGAAGCCTGTCTCGGGGTAGCTAGTGGCAAGCCCATGTCTTTACAAGGCTGCGGAAGAACAAGTCAATGGGCAGGTAGGTTGGAGCGTGGAGCTCAAAGTGATACCAATATATTTCAGAGGTGCTCGCGGCTAGATCAACTCCCAAGACAAAGGGCCCAACCACAATTCCCCACTACAATCAACCATTGCAATGCCACAACCACTCAAGTTGATGCCACTGTCAAAACTAAAGGTCCTATTACCACATACTAGGCGCTTAGATAGAGGGAGGGACACAAATATATAGACAGCCCCCAGCACAAATAGCCATTGTAGGTGCGGTCGTGACCGTAATCTCTATTGTGGTTATCATGACGGCTGAGCTCTGGGGTAGATCGTGGTTGCTCCCATTGTCTAAGCGTTGGCTCAGGACTTAATCTCGCCGCGGGTATGCCTCGTATTTAGTTTGAAGCTTCCTAAATACGATATTAAGTGATAGCAGCAGTTTAGAAAAAAATACTTTGCGAAACTACTGGTATCACAAGACACGCGTGTCGGCAAAGTCCTCGTAAGGCTTGAGGTAAACAGTAGGAAACTCGAATAATGGAACCATGTACAGTACAGTACAGCCCCATCCTATCCAAGGGTTACCCACTTTACCAGCAGAAAAAAAGGTCCCCAGCGCCGTAAGAGAAAAAAAATCGCCCGACCTTACCAGAAGAGGCAACTCCCACGACAAACGAATGGTTCGATTGTTCGAGTTTCTCCCGGATGCCAGTATACTAGCAATGCCCCGGATGTGTCGTCTGTTCTAGGATCGCGAGGTTCTGACACTGCAAGTACAAGTAGAGAGGAAAGGCATCATCTAGACCAACAAGACAGTAAGAAACTTGCCAATCCCTCCCCGACCCAGGGCAGTACAAGTGCCATGGGAGATGTTTTCGTAGGAGGTGGAAAGGTAGAGGAAGTTGGGGGGTGGAGGAGAGGAAGGGGAGTGTATTGATGCAGAGGGGGGAGTAAAGGGTGAGGAGGTTAAGTGTGAGGAGGAAGAGGGCGAAAGTAAGGTCCGGGAGGGGTATGGCACCCATTGCAATTGTCATACAGTACCTTTGTCCAAACTGGTAATGCAAGAGAGTAGAGGGAGAATGAGTTCGCAACAGGAAGAGTAGTAGCTCTCTTGGTGGGCAGAGCGAAACGCTGGAATGGAGTGGGCTCATGATTTTGATATTTGGGGAGTTTTTGGCAAGGTCGAAAAAGGGCTTCAGTGCCGTCGTGAATGCAAGGCGACGGCGGATACTCTAGTGTAGTACAGAGAATAAATTCATTTCTAAAAAAACAAATTTTTGTTACAAGACAGGGGTGATAGGCTAGCAAAATGATCCCTGTCTAGTGCGAAAACTGAAGAAAATGAAAAATATGAAAAAAGCTCCTGCTGAAGCCAGCGACAAGGCCATAAAATGTGGACCCTAAGATAAAAGAAACTACCGTCGCACTGTTACCGGTTATCGGGAGAGAGTCGAGTCGGTATGGAAAAACAATGCTTGCATCCGTCCCCTTTTTGTGACAAGTCCCAAATTTTCAATTGAAAGAGTAATCTGTAAAGGTCGGCACCATGAATTAGGCCTGCTTCCATTGGTGGATAGCACAACTCTGGGGACACCTAACCCTTGTGACACTTGTGTAGCCTCTTCCTCAGTAAGACTAGGAGGGGTCAACTAACACGGGGCTCAACAAACATGCCAAGCAAAATCACTGTTGGCCAACGCACTTTTAGTGTATCATTCGTTTCTCCCCCCGTGTTCGCTGAGCTCACTCTTAATCTGCATTACTCGTAAACGTTGGACCCCCCTCTACCGTAGTCTATGTGGCTGTACCTTGGCGGCAACCATGGGCCGGTCCCGGTGACAGCAGATGAGATGCACCTTCGCTCCCACGACCTACCACAGCATACCACAGGTTCTGGGCAAACCCGACCTACTTCTATTACCTGTATGGCAGTTCCTATCTGGGCGAATTCGCTACGTGGTTAGTCCCTAAGAGGAATAGTGGCTACCGTGCGAAGCATGGCAGGGCTCGAGTTTACCCAGAATTTAAGGTACCTAGGGTTAAAGGAACTTTCCGGCCATGAGCGGGCAACGGTCAAGAAACTCAAGTTAACAACCCATAAGCTCCGATAGACATAACACATCGGCACTTAAAGTGAGTAGCTCACGCTTCATGAATCAACAGGCCTGATTTAAGAAAGTGTGCGGTACGGATGTGGAAGTCATCTTAGACCCCAGACTAGGAAAGACCTATGATAATAAACCAATCACCCCATGACGCCCCTCTGGCGGTATTCATAATGGGGTGTCATCTATGGCGACAACCGTTCCTCTTATGCCAATCAGATCTAGGCCAAAAGGCCAGCCTATGAGATCCCGGTCCAATTCGCAGAGCGCAGCCCCCGACCGGGGGGGCTAGTTGTAGCGATACAGTGGACTGCCCCGAAACATTTAGCACCGTTAGGGGCATTCCGCAGTGGGCGGTATAAGTTAACCTATGTTTGTTCCAAAATCCTCGGCAACCCACCCTTCTCGATTCATAAATATCCCCTTCCACACCCTTCACTACTCTTTGGTTGACAAATACTCCCTTCCAGCTCCTCGACAACAGCGGCCATTCTGCCCTCCCATCCCCACTTTTTTAGTTAATTCAGCGCGAGTTCGGCACTCAAAAAACCTCAAATTCGAGAAATGAACACGGCTCAATCGGACTTGGTTGAGTGGTATAAACTCGAAACAAAATTCTTTCAGGATCATGTTAGACATACAAGATATGTCGAGAAAGGGGGGAATAAGTATAAGAAAGTAAAGGAGGATTGGAGCAACTGTGGGGAGCTCGGAACGGGAGGTTTCGGTGTCGTCTATAAGCAGGTTAGCGGAACTACTGCCCATTATCGTGCGGTAAAGACGATTGAGAAGAGGAGGCTGCCCCCCAACCTTGACTATTATAGGGAGCTCGTTATAATGGCCATATTGGCAAAGGTTTGTGTCCTTGTTCCCGAGGGATTTCACCCCAGTTTATCACATGTCTGGGATTTCCTTGTTTTGGTCTAACGGAAAGCTCTTTCAGCGTCCGGAATTGTTCGTGAGGTTTCTGGGATGGTTCGAAAAACCAGAAACTCTCTATATTGCAATGGAATATCTCCCGGAAGGCGATCTCACCAAGCATCTCGGCTCGCCGCTACAACAAAAGACCGTTCAAACTGTTTCGAAGCAGGTACTTAAAGGTCTCAAAGTAATGCATCAAAAGGGGATGGCTCGCCGGGATCTAAAGCCTGCGGTATGATTCCTGGCAGTAGACGTTCCTCTTGATTATGTTGATCGGAAAAATTCTGACAAATTCGTAGAACATCTTTGTAGTTTCGATGTCTCCCGTCCGAGTCAAACTAGGGGATTTCGGAATATCAAAACGGATCCGACCCCAAGCTATCACAGCCTTCAAGGCCCAGGTGTCAACTCAAATCTACGGCGCTCCCGAAGTTCTGGGGTTAGACTCTAATAGTGAAACTTCGGTCTACACCAATTCTGTTGACATTTGGTCACTCGGATGTGTGATATATGAGTTACTCGCAGGGACACGGTTATTCGCCTCAGAGACTCAAATATCTCGTTACTCTTTGGGGATATGGCCCTTTCCCGAAGATAAGCTAAAAGCGTTACCAACCCCAACAGACGATGCCGGAATTTCATTACTAAACTCTATGCTCTCAATTCAACCCGAGGATCGCCCCACTGCGGAGGATGCATTGGGAAATGCATGGTTGGTGGGCCTTGAGAGTGACGACGAAGATAGTGGAGACGATCAAGCTGAAACAGCACAAAATAGGGATGAGAGTAGTTAGAGCAGGAAGAGTGAAGGCAAACTAACTACTCATGACGAACGGAAGAGCAGAAGATGGCAAAGGAATCCGATCACCCAGGACGACTCAGAGTTCGCCCCAGGAGATGCAGCATTAAGGGCCAACGCGGGGTTGCAATTGGATAGTGACCCTACCGCCTCGAAATCTACAATTAACACAACTATAATGACACTAGCTGATGTCGCCTCTACTGGGAGTTCACTGATCCAGAAGGGGTCCATAAAATTGGGATTGATGGCAGATGTCTCTCGATTACCAGGCGACTCATTCCGGGGGCCTCGAGATGCTGAGGAAAAGACAGATCCACAGTGTTCTACCAACATGTCCCCAAAGTAGCACCCCAAATACAAAATTCAACCTATCCATAAAAAGTGATGCTAATGAGAATTGGTTGCTGAATCCTAGACCTCCCACAATCAGCCCCCCAAGACTAGACCCTCACCACGGAAATGATCTTCAATTGGACCCGCGAACAAATTACCGGGAAGGAAGCATCCTAAAGTGCGAATCCTCCGCCCCTATTCCGGATGTGCCCAGGAAAAGCATTGCGCCCTCACAAATCCACCCTTCCGGAAGAGCCGGTTCAGATCACAGTCACCAGACCGGTTGGGAGCATTGGGGGGTGAGGTTTTGTAGAATTGTGGGCATAACACTTGTGGGAGTGGGTGCGGCGGGGATTGCGGTAGCAGAACTATCTATCCCACGGGAAATCCTCACATCTGGCAGGACCCGAATTCCGGACAGAATCCTGACGGTGCACGGAATCCTAACAATGATCCGAATCTTAACGAGAATCTTAGTGCTAGCCCGGATCCTAACTGGAACTCCAATTCCAGCTCGAACCCTAACCAGAATAAAGCTGATTCGAATCCTAACTAGAATCCTGGTGTCGACTCGAATCTCAACCAGAATCCTAACACCGTCCAGAATCACCGGAATTCCAATACTAGCCAGAGCCCTGATCAGAATCCTAGTGTTGGATGGAAATTTAGAACCGGAGGAAATCCTAATACTAGGTTCAACTCTAGTGTCAGTGCCGGAGGAAATCGAAACCTCAGCCAGGATCCAAGCATGCTAGTAGGCAAAGACAGTTCAGATTAAGGAAACGACACCGGGGACGGAGGTGGAAGGATTATAGGAAACTGGGGAGGTGGATCGCACGTCAGAGAGGGTGCGATCATGAAGTGGAATGAAAATTTGTGCTAGGTTTCAGAAAGATCAATCATGATTTCACTGTTATCGTACTTGTATCTATGGCGTTAGGTTCAGGATTATGAAGTTAAAAAGGAACTCACTCTGTTGAGAGATTTGGGAATCTTGGTTGGGATTTTCTGGGAACATGGCATGTTTAAAATGGATTTTCTAGATTTTGGCTGTGGAGGCTATATTTCTTTACAGGGGGACTGGAGTGGGGTGGTTTGCGGATAAATACTGGCTAAGCGTATTGGAAGTCTCTTAGTAAAATTTATGCGATGGCTTTAGCCCCGGTAAACAGATAGTGGGTTGGTACAACCCGTTGCCAGTTGGGGGGGCACAAGGGCGAGAGCTTGGGTAACGGGGTGTATGTCTAAAAGAGGCGGTGGAAAAAGGTATATCCGGTTGCCGGGGCATTGCGGGGTCATAGCTTAGAAAGTTCGGGTCCGTGGACCCCCCTATACATATACCACCACGGCACTCCATTCGACGATGAGAACACCATCCTTTCTACACCTCGCGTTCTCGAGTTCCCTACACCTCGCGTTCTTGACTTCCCACCACCCTCCCCCACACGACACTAAGGCGCCCTCATTGTCACCAGGGATACATCAGCGGTAACGATCTCCCCAGGCAAGGGCAGCGGCAACCTCACCAACGCCTCCGGCAGTGGAACTGGCAGACTCACGGCTAAGTGGAGGATATAGTCATGTATTTCCTTCGGCATTACTCATTTCATATTTCTTTCTCAGTTCATTTCCTTGATTCTTAAGGTAGCGGCAATGTATGATTCTGGCTTTGGGAAATTGGGATGGTTTTGTTGTCTGCCTCACACTATCCCATTCGAAATTTAATAGAAAGTATTATACTCCCCCCTCCCACCACTTGAGACATTTGGGCAGATGGATCGTAATTGTAGAGTACTAACTACAGTACCAGATTCGCGCAGCTGTAAACCGTGTATTGAACGATGCCCAATACATAGCACTAGTAGACTAGCATCTACTTGGCTGGAAAGAGGAGGAAAATATAGTTCATCAGCCCTTCTAAAAGGCGGAAAAAACAAGAGAGAAGATGCTGGGCCTTACTAGGAGACAACCCGAGCCGCACTACACACGATTCAATCGTTGGAGCTTCTGTGATATTACCGGATGCTCAGGTCAAATCAAGAATGCAACATTTTGTTCATTTTATTCCCATTCTAATAATCCTGGGCTAGATACGCTACGAAGACATGGCTATGTCCTACTATGAGTGGTACTATGCTCAAGAACAACGGCTTATCAGACATGATATTGCCATGGGAGTCCTGCAGCCTACTGTAGAGAAATAATAATAATTGGAAAACAAAAGGCTAGAAACAAGGAGATAAATTGGCTCTGGCACTCCAATCAGAACTCCACAATCCCTAACCATGTTTTCCGACTCTCGAACGCCGGACACGGGAGCCCAAACAGCCGGCTGCGTAAAAGGGACTCTGGGGATAGTAGAAAAAGCACTATAGGACATGATCATACTCCCGTGTTTTATAGGACCTGCATCACTACTACCAATATTAAATTTTATGAATACAATCGCTCGGACAGTACGGCTCAGGTGAGAATTCCGGAAGTACCTGGGCACCCACTCCCCGATAGCCAGAGGCCCCATCCAATACCAAATCAATCACAAATACCGCACATAAGGGCACTTCCAACAAAGAACCCTAACTTAGCCGTTTGATCTCCTAAGGGGATTTATTCCATTACCACACCCGAGCTTGCTCTTTACCGATGATACGTTACTTTTATTACGTGCGCAGAAAGGTGGGCTAATGGATGTTGATCATTACGGACACCTGTACTGATAGGAACTCCTATACATTTGCAGAGGCTGTTAGTCTAATTACCTGTTTTATAACACTCCATAATACCATACTTCCCCAGCACAACATGATCTCGGTGCTTATAGAACTCCTTAAGCTCCCTTCAAGGTGTTTGCTTTCCCAGAAACTAGAAATAGCATATGCAACCCTCGGCAAGCAAACTGGCAGGGTGAAGTGTAACTACTCAAAGGTGCTCAATCTCAAAAATTTATACCAGCTACGCTAACCTCCCCTCCGCTAGTCAAAACAAACAACCACCACCCGACCATGTATCATACCTGCCCACGGTCCAACAGAAAAAATCCACTACAAAAAGGGAAAACGAACATCAACCTAGCACCGCCGGCTCCATGTGTGATCACTCGGCCCCAGTGCAGACCGGAGCCATGAAGAAAGGATCACCAGTGTTGAAAAACCCCCAAGTTAATAGCGCCTCGCACTCTGTAACTCCAACCAACGACACCAGCTTTTCTTTCGTAGCACTAGCCCCTAGTCTATAGATTCCATTGGTCCAGCGGCCAAATCAGAGTGTGAATCAAGATGTCTCATCACGTGCTAAGATGAGCCAGTTGGAACCTTTGGTACTGTCGGTCACGTGGATGACCATGGGGGAAAGCACGCTGGGATACTCGTGTCTCCGCGCCAAGAATAGGCACCTCTTTTGGAATAACGAGTACGAGCGCGGCCGGTAGATATATTAGTCACGTGCCTTATCAAGGCGCATAGCAGCCAGAATGTTAACCAAATTTTTCTTATCAGAACCACGTGGCTAATATACAAGTATCTATCAGGCGCGCTAGTACTCAAACGAGCTCACCAGCTAAGTCAAACTTTATTTTTGACCCCTTAGTGTGGAAAAGAGTTTCACTGGATTGCGAGTTATTGACTACTGGTAAGCAAGCATGTTGAATGCGGGTCCATTGAATTCACAAGTGTGGCTACACTCTCATTGGTGTGTTATTAGGGATCCCCACCCACCGGTTCGGATAAGTACAGTACTATCGGGGGTTCTGTAACTCCCGGCGTTGTCTGGGTGGGAAATAGGAACTTTCGAAGGCAGGTAAAATTCCCTTCACTTTTCAAGATTCCACAGTCAAGGTCAAGCTGGATAAAATCAAAGAAAAAACCACGATGATCATTGATGGAAAGGGGGGATGCGGATGGTTGCCGATTGATGTGGTCGCTCCTCTGCTTTTCCTCCTCAAATACCCCTTTTTCTATGGAGCTAAGTTAATAAAACAACGGTATCGAACATTCACGATGTTTTCTGTACTTGTGTCTCCGCGCCAAGAATAGGCACCTATTCTGGAATAGCCACTCCAGGCCCATAGGGAGGATAGCGTTGAGGCGGCTTTTCTCGATGACCGTGATGACGGGTAAGCCTTGAACTTGTCACAAGAGTGAATGAGTGAGCTAATATCTTCTGATCCCAGAGCTTGACCATTAACCATTAAACCTACTATCTCCACATGCTTGTACTTGTAATAAATTTACATGAGAGTTCATACATAAACGATCAATAAGTTCTCGGGGCATACGCTCCCACTTCCTAAGAAAAATCAATACTGGCCCACCGGAGTTCACAAAATGCCCAATTCTGTGGTCGGTCGCGGCGTCATTTCGATATATGACCTTACCGGCTACCGGCACCCTTCCTCACTTTTTCAAACAGCTCGAACACTATACTTTTTGTGGGCTCGTGGTGTACTTGTGCCGGTAATGTATGTCATGGGGAGCCGGAACACTCTGCGACACGGAATACAGCGTCAACTGGCAGGAACCGGCCTACGCTTTTACGTTGAAATAAGAAGCGGCTGAAACGAATCTTACAATTACACCAAAACAAGCGCCCTGAAAGGCTTAGTCCGCTGTAAAGAGCCAGTCCACGGCGGTTTAGTGGGATTGGGAGACAAAACTAGGACAAAACCCTCATTTTAACGTACTAGCGCCCCCGAGTTCTTGTCAGTTTATACGGAATGTAGCTACTCTACAGTACTAGTACTGTACTAGGACTATTCAGCCACCTGTTGATTCAGAAAAGTCTCAGAAAATCCGGGATATTCTCATAAAGCTGTTTGCACAGCAGAGATGTTAGGGATGAGAACTTGGAGGGAAACGTCATGAAAAAGAATATCAATCAGGGACGTGAAGAAGGACGAAAGGTTGAAGGTGGCACTGAAATGAATCGACAGGAGGAAATAGATTAGAACCTGTGTAATTGCAGCGGGCTAGGAGCTCACATTTACTTAAGCGATGATACTCTCCCCAAATCTCCAAAGGGAATATCCAATATTCTGGTAGGGCAGAGTTTTAATACAATTGAGTTGCTGGTATACAAGTGAGAATAAAACCAGCCATCAGCCAGATCCGCCTCTCCATCCCCCCTCCAGAGTTAGGGAGACTCCACACTGATCTTGCATACGAACATCTAAGATATGAATTGAGTAGAGACATTTAAAATAATCAAGGAACTTTTGTACAAGCAGAAAAAGTAAACCAACTTTGAGAGTAACCCAATTCCCTTAAGCCCCCCTGATTCTCATTAAATCACGCATGCCCACTACAGAATAACTGCAGAAACCTCATCTCCCTGAACGACTGGTCTATCATTTCTGCCGGCCCAGGCTTTGGCTTCTGAATCGGTTGGCGAATCAGCACTAGCCGCAGTTGAGAGCTGGGGTTGGATAAGAATGACTTACTGCTTCATATAGAGGGGATCCGACCGGGAATCAAGCCAAACATAAGCTGCAAACCTTTCCAGGTCTTGAGTAGTGAAGACAATATCGGTTTCACCTTGGACTGGCTCGCGGAGGAAGAGGTTTTGGAAGCTGAGTTGTAAAGAAGCACCCCCTGCATTGGCTTCAACAATTTCAATCGTCCTAATACATTCTGGCCTTATCCGAGCAGGATCAAGCTCATGACGGCTGACTTGTAGATTGACCTCAGGCAGCATTTCCCATTGCTCAATCAGTATCTTTCTGTCCTTCTCTGAGATCGAAATGAGAAGAACAGTTTTGACCTGGCCCTCAGAGTTGGCGAACCACCAGTTTGAATCAACCCTCAACCGGTTAATAGATTCGGAAACTCCACACTCAATAACAAGGGTTGGCCAATTAGTTGTATATGGACGAGATGACCGGGGTCTAAATGAGGAATCTGGTTCTTTTTCACAATCTGTTCCTTTATATGTTGTAGCACGCATATAGCTAAGCTCACCAAGCAGCTCTATACTGGCTAGCTTAAGAGTCAGGATGATTTCAAACTGCGACACTGCTATATCGTGGACTGCTCCTGGCATAATTTTGACAACCAAAGTTTCTTCATATTCGTAGTAGAGGAGGCGGAGAGATTTGCAGTAGGTGTTGCGAAAACGATTAATATCTGCGAGCTGGTGTGGTGTTACGTGAGAAAACACTGCGTACTGGCTGGCATTACCAGAATGAAGTTGATCAGTCTGCACATTAATAGCAGTCCTGAATGACCTTGTGGACCAATAGCACTGGGGTTCAATACCCTCTAGCCCTTCAGTAAGATAATAATATGCTCCCGGTGGTGCCCTATCCAGTGGGCTCGGCGCAGATCCTGCCGAGCCAGAGCCAGAATCCTGTCGCTGGAGAAGATCCTCAGAGGGAATTTCAAGTTGGACAATATCGGCTTTCTGAATGGGCACGACAGCCATTCTTTATGGTAGTGGTGGTTGGAGTAGAAGAGTGTGATGGTGTTTGGTGGTATTAGGATTAAAGGTGGTGGAGAGAGGATTTATAAGGTTGTTGATCGAGGTTCGTCACCGATCGTGTGCTCAGATGTGTTGTCGGGTGGAGAGGTTGTGGTGTCTATTCTCTATGGAGGTTGCTATCTACGGTTCACTTTAAGTAGTGAAAACTCTGCTCATACATGTGATAGCCCTATGTCTCCGCATATGCCCTATACATCAGTTCATGCCCTAGAACGTTCCTAATGTCCACACTCTAGTGTTCCTCTATACATGTGAGCGTTCCCCGTGCCTCCGCTATCTCCGCTATCTCTGCTCTCAGGCAGTGCTCCACTACTGGGATTATTATGCCATCGGTTATGAGAACAGGAGGGAGTGGCAGATATAGAGTGGAATCAAGGCGTTGTTGGCGGATTTTCAATTTAGTGTTTTGTTATTAGTGATCCAACATCAAATGGGAGTGTTGTAGTAACATACAGCGCTTCGATTAAGCTATGGCGCAGATCAGCCAAGAAATATACTAAAACCTGAAGAATAACTTAGGGTACACAAACAGACTTACACCATAGTATAGTATGATATCATATAGCAAGCCGCCCTCCTGACAACTGCCTATTATACCAAGAAGGGCTACCTTAGGTTCTGGCTAAACCCGACCTGCCGCCATTACCTGAATGGTGCTTACTATCCCTGGAAGGCGAATTCCCCAAGGGTCAGCCCCCAAGAGGAATAGTGGCTGCCTTAAGAGGTATGGGGACCGGCCAAGTTTACCCAGAATTTACGGTATGATACTTTGTGAAAATCCCGAGTTTCACCTCCACCTCTTAGCATGAGAACAAATTTCACCAGGTTATCCCCTGATCCACTGAGACATCCGCAAATCTCTCTCATGCAGGAACGGGCCGAAGGAATACTGGTACCGGTACGAAGATAGCGACAAAAATTACTGATAGTTGAAGGTTTTCCATTGAAAACAGTCATATCCACGAGCTTCCAACCACTAATATAGTAAAGAAATCCAAACCAAGTCTTCATCTGAATGTGAAAAAAATTCCCTAGATTTTACTTTCTAGCTCTTGAGGATCCAGCATCTAAACTGGCTGAGGAATTACCATGAGAGCAATGGCTGGTACACTGGCCCCGGCGCAATTTCTGACCATTTATTCAGGGAACAGCAAGGCTTGGTGTTGCTCTCAACTTCAACTTTACAAGATTCCATGCCAAAGTAGCCAGCAATTCTTTAATAATCTATGAGCCCTTGAGGAGATATTTGATGGAATTTTGGACCAACCTATCAATCTTTTTCAACTTTTGTCGAATGTATTAAATGGTGAATTCGAGGTGGACTGGTTTGGGCGGTACCGTAACATGCCATTCTACAGGTGATTTTTGTTGCTAGCCTCGTACAGCGGTAGACCGGGTGAGCGCTCAGCGAAGCCTAGCATAGCTTTACACCAAATATATATACGAACCGACCTAAGCTACTCGCAAATATTTGTCAAATCTCGTTGAGCTACTGCCCCGCCGCTAGCTCACCCAGAAGATTCTGATCGGAGTTGGGCCATGGGGTGATGCTCTCAAGTACTAGGGTGTGAGCATTAGTCTGCCGAACGAAGGTTCCGGAAGGATGGAGAGGAAGGGGGTTAAACCCGTGTCTGGGTATATGTAGGTTCAGGAGCAATGTCGGGAAGAGGCATACACAGTAGGTGCAGAAATTAGAATTAGCATTTGACGTCATTCCGGGTATGATATCATAAACATAATGGGAAACGACATACCTCCCGAGCCATCATACCCCCGGATGAGAGTTTAGGATTGATTGGAGTATTGGAAGAGGTTAGCAGTGTGGGTAATTGAAGGGATTGAGTTGGTGGTTTAGTTGTAATGGTGTTGAGGTTGGGCAGACGCCTCAGTTTAGTAAGGAAAACCCGAAATGGAAAAATAGTCCTTCGAACCTTGGCTTATTGGAGGAATTTACTATGTGTGTAACAATCTTTTAATTTCTTGCGGCACACACTCCTCCAGTCTATCCCAATTTTTGGTAGGCGAAAGGGGCCTGTCGAACTCTCGCCTAGCAACTAGAAGGAATCCCGTTCTCTGAGTGGGCGAAAGGGGAACTGGGCAAACCAGAGGGGTCCGACAGACTTATCCTTGATACCGGTAAACCCTCGTCACCCCAGGTATGATATATGAGGCCGTGTCTTGGCACCAGCGATGTACAGCACCACATCTTCTGATTTTAGGCAGAGGTTAGTATAGACCTTAGCTACCATAGTAGTATCATAGGTTGAAAGTTGAATTATGACTAGTAAATTCCTTTACTGAATATTCCTACTCTTCTCAGATCTTTCCTAACTGACCTTAATGGTCGCCGGGATTCCCATTAATCGCTGCCCAATATTATATCAAAAGACGTGGAACATTGATAGTGCCAAGGCATTGCCACATATACCTAGGGTGTTATGAGAACATTGCTGACCAGAGTGCAGTCTAAAGTAACATGAGAGGCTAGCTAGGATAGGCCAAACCCTTGCCAATAATGTACGAGAGAGATTTTTCAAGGGCTTCAGTGGGCAGGGGGAATACTAAACTTATTGCACAATATCAGGCACCATCGAATGAAGACGGTTGCGGAGTCTCTAGCAGCAGACCCATGTTCCTACAATACCGCAGGAGCACAAGTCAATCGAGAGGAGGGTTGAAGTGATGACCTTCAAAGTGATATTTCGACGGTACGCCCTGTGCCGGTATTCAGAATGACGGCAACCATTCAATAAAAGAAGAGCATCCGGCGCAATACGTCACTCCAACACAACGACGGCGACGACGCTCCACTCGCGAAAGAAATGATCTCGCAAGGCGCTTGTGTCGATAAAGTCCTCACAACGCCTAAAGTATACCACAGAAACTCCAATAATCAAGCAATGTGCCATCTTAGTCAAGAAACACCTACTATACCAGCAGAAAGGGGGCGAAAAATGCGGCAGAAGCGGGGCCACCCAGCCGCCCCTGGGAAACAAAAAAATTGGGAAAAGCCACCAGGCCTCACCAGAGGAGGCAACTCCGGCGACAAACGAATCGTTCGATCATTCAAGTTTCTACGGTATAAGGCTGTATCTTGGGAACAACGATGGATAAGTCCTAGAGCTAGCCAGTACCGTAAAAACTCAAATAGAAGATAAATGTGCTAGGACGTTGGAATTTCCCTTCTCAGCTACGCGAGGGGAAAACACCGCAAACTCAGCCCCCCGTTGAGACATAACAAAAGGAATATACGAGGCGCCTTACTAGGAGAGGCAACTCCAACGTCCTAGCACATTTATCTTCTATTTGAGTTTTTACGGTACTCGAGTAGGTGCAGCCTAGGGTTTATAGTATCCTTGCTTCTAAGACCCCTCCACATGCACCGGTGCCGGGGTTACGGAAACTTTGCTGCCTTGAGTGAGCAAGGATTAAGAAAAGCCAGTCAATAATTCATATGTCCTGATAGGTGGAATACGTAGGCACTCAAATTGAGCGGCCCCCACGCTTAATTGGTCTCGCTAGGTCCGATTGAGAGAGGATGCACAACAGATAAGACATCTCAGCAGGGGCAGAAATGAAGAATTTATGATATTGAAGAAATTATCCGGCAACCCCCTCCTCTAGAGGTACAGTACTCGCAATGAGGTGACATCTACGGCGACGGCAACCGCTCTTGCATGCCGCTCAGATCTTCGATATAAGGCTAGACCCATGCAATAGGAGTTGTGTGCAATACTGCTAGCCGGCTTTCAATGTGAGGGGGATAAAGAATAAGAAAGATACATCGAATACCCCAACAAATTTGGGACCTGCCATTAGGCTTTTGATCTATCGTCTCCCTCCGCTCGCTGTCCTTCACCATCATGCAAAATGGCTCAATATGGGGCGGTATGATATAAATATTGGAGCTGTCGGAGGACCTTTCGGAACGAGCTAGATATGTTAACTTGCATCCTTTCCACCACTCTCCTCTCCCCTACTCTTCGCTTGATTCACGAATATTTGCCCCCCCCCCCCCTCCATTCCCACTTTCTCAGTTAATTCAGCGCGAGTTCAGGGCCCAAACAGAACCAAATTCCACGAATGAACACGGCTGCATCAGATTTGGTTGAGTTGTATAAACTCGAAATATAATTCTTTCAGGGCCACGCTAGACATACAAGAACTGTGGAGAGGGAGAGAGGTAGCTATAAGAGGGTGAAGGAGGATTGGAGAAATTGTGAGGAACTCGGCACCGGAAGCTTCGGTATCGTCTATAAACAAGTCGAGGGAGCTACGGGCCGTTATCCTGCGATAAAAGCCATTGATAAGAGGAGACTACCCCCCAACTTTGATTATTCTAGAGAGCTCCTTGTGATGGCGATATTAGCAAAGGTTTGTTTCCCCTTTCCCGATGGGCTTTACCTGGTTTATTCCCCGCCTGGGATTGCTTTGCTGTGGTCTAACGGTTAGCCGTTTTAGCTTCCGGAATTGTTTGTCAAGTTCCTAGGATGGTTCGAGGAATCCGAGACTCTCTATATCGCAATGGAATATCTCCCGGAAGGCGATCTCACAAAGCATGTCGGCTCCCCGCTACAACAAGAGACCGTTCAACCCATTTCAAAGCAGATACTCGAGGGTCTCAAAGTAATCCATCAAAAGGGGATAGCTCACAGGGATCTGAAGCCTTCAGTGTGATCCCTACCAAGCCCCTCCCATGGCTCCGTTGTATCACAAAAATACTGATTAATGCGTAGAACATTTTTGTGGTTTCGACGTCTCCCGTCCGAGTCAAGCTGGGGGATTTCGGAATATCAAAACGGATCCAACCCCAGGCTACCACAACCTCTAACACTCCGGTGTCAACCCAAATCTACGGCGCCCCCGAGGTTCAGGGGGTAGACTCTAATAGTGAAACCTCGGTCTACACGAATTCTGTTGACATTTGGTCACTCGGATGTGTGATATATGAGTTACTTGTAGAGAGACTGTTATTCGCCTCAGAAACTCAAGTATCTGGTTACTTCTTCGGGATATGGCTCTTTCCCGATGATAAACTAAAAGGGCTATCACCCCCGACAGACGATTCCGGAATCTCGTTACTAAAGCCCATGCTCTCAATCCAACCCGAGGATTGCCCTACTGCAGAGAATGTATTAAGCAGCGTGCAGCTAGTAGGCCTGAAGAGTAACAACGAGGATAGTGGAGACGATCATAAAACAGCACAAGATAGGGACGAGATCAGTTGGAGAAGGAAGTGCCAAGGCAAACTAACTACTCACTGGCATGGCAAACGGGAGAAAAGAAATGGCCGGGGGGGTCCGGTTCCTCCGGGCGATCCAAGGTTCGCCTCAGGAGATGCAGCATCAGGGACGAATCCGAGGTTGAAATCGGGCAGCGACCCAACTGCTTCCAAATCCGCAATTGATATATCAGTAATGACGCTACCTGGTGTCGCCTCTGCCGAGGATAAAATGGATCTGCTAAACTCCACGGTTATGTCTTGTAAGTAGCACCTCAAATCTCAAATTCAACCCATCAGTAAAACATGTTGCTAATGAGAACCGGTTGCCGGATACTGGGCCTCCCGCAAGCAGTCCCTCAATGCCAAACCCTCACCACGGAAATGGCCCTCAATTGGCCCCAGGGACAAATTGCCGGGCAGGACGTACCCTAAAGCGCGAAGCCCCCGTCCCCACTCCGGATGTACTAAGGAAAAGAATCACGCACTGGCGAATATACTCTACCAGCAAGACTATAACAACTCGGGTCAAAGCCCTCATCCAATTCGGGAGCATCGGAGAATGAGGTCTTGCAGAACTCCGCGCCCAGGGCCCAGGGGAGGGGGTGCGGCGGCGGTCGGGGCGGCACAGCCACCTATTCCACTGGAAATCCTATGATATCATAACACCAAGCAAAACTCGAATGACAGAATCCTAACAATGACCCGAATACTAACCAGAATAACGCTCGTTCGAACCCTAACCAGAATACTAATACCGGCTCGAATCCTAACCGGAATCCTAATGCTATCTAACTCGAGTCCTAACCGGAATCCCAATGTTGGATGGAAACTTGGGACCGGAGGGAATCTTAATATTGGGTTGAACCCCAATGCCGACGACCCAGGAAACCCAAATCTCAGCCGGAATCGAAACCGACTGGTAGCAGAACCCTGTTCAGGCTAAGGAAATAGCACTAGCGACAGAAGTAGAAGAGTGCCTAGGACTGGAGGGGCAAATCGCGTATTAGGAAGGACTGGACCAATGGAGGCGTTAGAATATCCGATTTCTTATTCCATAATCCTGTATTATTCAACTATGTACTTGTCTCGTCCATATGATGCGCCCACGTGATTAGATGTCACAGATATTTCCTTAGGTATATAGCTATACTTCACGTAGCAATAGAAAGGTATGTAATTACAGAGGAGGATTTTCTTTTAGTTTACCATGTAGTTCGATAGCGCAGGATTAGAAGCTCATCTTTAAGTCTAAACTACCTATTTTCTCCCCGCTCCTCCCCCCGCCACACCCTATCCAAAAATAATCTCGACAGAACGGCACCAGCAAGCCAGGGGTGGGCAAGAGGGGAAAAAACAAATCTAACTTCTCATCGTAAAACCTAGATTAGAAAGAGAAAGAAAAAGAAAAGGGCAAACCATAAAAACTTTTAAAATCCACTATTAGATGGTTAGCGGAAATCATTTCGTCAATGGACCTAGTTAGGAATGTTAACGGAATTGCGAATACTAGTTAACGAGATGCAACAAATGCAATGGGCTAATATTATACTCCGAGGTTGGTCTCTGGGCCCGGAGATCAAAAGGTACTTCATCCGGAAAGCTTTGTTTAAGCTTATCCTTTCAGAAAGGGCAGCCCGCAAAATCATTATATTATCCTACAATATATAGGGGCCAGTCCTGGGTAAGTATGTATTGGCGGTCCGCCCCACTTTTACAAATCGTTTGTCATAGCATAATACGTACGGTGCTCTTACGCAGGAGGCCAAGAGTAAATCCTCCTATAAAATTTGTCTGAAGCTCGCCCCCTCTGCCTGAAAGAAGACTTATGATCCCGCAGGAACCGATAAAGAAAACATGCACATTCGCCTACTCCCTGTGGTGGTGACTGCGGCCCCCGGTTGAGGGCGAATTTGAAATCATAAAAGATCACTCGACAAGTATTTTCGAAATGATGCACTGCTCGGTTCCATAGTTATGGCGTCGGGGAACAGGAGCAGGGGGTAGAGGTCTTGTCAGTCCGCCTGTTGCAGCATGGTGCTACCTGGGAGGGTAGACTTGTAATAATTCTAGTGTTCGCCCACCCAGTGGGGCGGGGCCACGAGGAGTGCCAGTACCGCCCCAGTAATGCAGATGAGTTGAGGGTAATATTGTCTGCAGATTGCAGAGTTTTCAGCGAGATGTGAGGATGCGGATAAATTCATGTTTTAGAAGCAGGCCACCGCCTAGACAGCCGTGGCCAACGCCGAGCAGGTTGCTACAGTACTAAGCCAGGGTTGTTTTTGTGAGTTAATATTGCATAGGTCCATATTTGTCCATACCTTGGCATGAGCAGTCCGTGTGTTAGGGAGGAAGTAACCGCCGTGACAAATATTACTACCGTACTATATGCGATGACATGACAGTCTAGACTAGCCTCTCTAGCCCGGTCCAATCCAGTTTTTCAATCAATCCTTGGCAGATGCACAAAGAAAGCGCGCTAACGGCACTCTGTTATGCCAGATTTACGTAGCACGGTCTGCGCTTTATCGATAGGGCGTGCGTATAACGACTGCAGTACTGTAATTCAACGCCGTGGGCACCAAATCTCTAGATCGTCCGGCTTTCCCAGCGTACCGGCATGTTGTGTCTCATCGCTACCGCCGCTCCAGCAGATCGATTAGCCTGTTTTCAAGCACTGGTCCTGTTCCACCTCCTATTAACTCCAAAAGGCATAAATGGTGGTTGATCCCCGACTAGGGGGAGGTCAAGTTCGCTGATTAGCCAGGTCAGCCTTCCATGAGCGGTCCCGTTCGCTAATAGGCGGTATTCGAACTAATCAGAGTGATAGCCTTGCCTATCATCCCCAAAAAGGGAGTGGAATTCGGGATATGGTAAGAAAGTAAGCACCGGATCGCCCATGCTATTTCTAGTAGCATAATGACGCTACCCGTGTCACTTTATACCGCACTTTACCGCACCATACAGCACTACTGCAAATCTACGACAATAGGTTAATTTAAAGGCGTGTGACACACAAGACAAGACGGTAAAATCAGACAACTCTTAAATCCCACGTTCACGCCTTACCCGCCAAGTGGTCCCTGAATTAAGGTTTTTAAGTTTTCAGTGAGATCGTGGTTAGTTCGATCCGACACACTAGACGGTCGGACGCCGGGATTGCGACTTGGGTCTACCTGGCGGGAGGAGGGCTTGGATAGATGGCATAGCAACGACGGAGCTTGATTCCTCATACCACACCCCACTATAACATCCTATACGAGTATGATACTGCATATTTGACATGAGCGCAGTAGACTACGGTATCCTAATTCACCTCGTTGGGGTGGAGGTTTGCAAGTACAGACTGAGTAAAATAGAGATCGGAGGTAGAGGTCGCAGAAAGCATCAGAGAAAATGGAAAGAAAGACATGATATGATAAAAAGGAGATGCTAGAAGAAAGATAGAAACCCTCGAGAAGAAAGTGGGAGGGGCAGTGCGCTAGATAGGGAAGGAAAGAAGTGGAAGGCCTTCAGGGAAACGGCGAACGAAGCAGCGGATCCTGATTCCGATAAACATGATAATTAACAACCATACTATCACTCAATGAGTCCCCATCATCATCACTCTCAACACCACTCAGCGCCCTGTCACGTTCCGCTTTCTCCAAAATCCTCTCCAATTCCGTATGTCCCATTGCGCCAGCATCCCCCGAAGGTCGGATCCCGTTCCTATTCTTGATGCGGACCCGAGCGCCCCCCTTAAGCAACAATTCAACCATATCCTTCTGCCCCCGGGATGCCGCGGCATGCAGCGGGGTTTCCCCGGCATTATCCTGCACATCCAGCCCCGCCCCGTGTCTAATCAACAACCTCGCGAAATCAATATAGTCCTTTTTGACAGCAGCGTGTAAGGAGGTAGCCCCATATCTAGTCGGGACATCACAAGCGCCGGTAGAGTGCATTTTGGGCAGTAACAGGCGGGCAACGTCAAGGTAGTTGTCCTCAGCGGCGCGGTAGAGCGGTATGACGCCGTTAACGTTGGCGATGGCGGCGTTGGCGCCACACGACAGCAGCATGTGTACGGCTTCGATGTTGCCAAAGGTCGCAGCGTAGTGCAGGAATGTGTTCCCCGTGATATCAGCATGGTCGACGCTGAGGCCGTGGTTGATGAGCAAGCGCATTATGCCAAGTCTTCCGAGCTTAACAGCATTGTAGCATTCCTTCGCCACGTGGGATTTTCGCGCGTCGGCATTGGAATCGAGTAGTTGCTTCACGATCACCTCGTGCCCTTCGCTCACGGCGAGGCTTAGTGGCGTAGAGGGCGTCTGGCTCGTGTCCACGACATCCACCTTCACTCCTGGCTTCTCGAGAATCGCTCTCACGATGTCCGGGTTCTTGCTTTTGACCGCGTAGTGCAAGGGTGTTCTCCCATCGCCCGTGCGGGCAATTGCGTTGACGTCCGCGCCTAATTCTAACATTCGGAGGGTAGAGCGAGTATTCCCCGTTTGGATGCATCGGCAGAACATGGACTTGCCGTATCCGGAATGCTTCACTGCGGTCCGGTAGAGAGTCAATTCGAGGAGTATCGAGAACCGGCGGTTGCACTGTAACAACGCCGAAATACCCGACACAGGGAGAAGCTCCGCAACTGCGAGCACCAACTCGTTCGGTAGCTCGAGAAACTTCGATTCCTTCTCCTCTTTCTCCTCATCCTCCACAACCTCTTCCGACTCCACCACCACCTCTTCCCTCTCCTCTTCCTCTTGTTGCTGCCTCTTCGCCTGGAAATCATTCTTCAATTGTATCGCCTCGGGAATCGGTGGCCTCAGCATGGCACCCCGACTGCTACTTCCACCACCATTCCCACCATCATAAAAAGCAGAAATAGCCGGAGGTGCCGTCATCCTTCTCGCCGTTACCGCGGGCGTAGCCATCGTCTCACCCAAAGCCGGCGATGACGGCTGCGACATCGGTATAACCCTCGAAGCATCAATTGAAAGCCTCGGACCAGGAATATCAACAGACAAAACAGGTGGAGGTGCATTCGTCGGCCTCTGCCGCCTAAACTTCCGGAAAAACCGACGCATTTTGCAAGAATAAATAAGACAAAGTAAAAAAACCTCGCCTTTAACCGTGATGGGGGAGAGAGAGATGTAAGGTTTGGCGAACAAAGACCCAGAAGCTTAATAAATCAATGAAAAAGATAACAATCACGAAAACCGGTCGGGGAGGAAAAAAATAAACAGCAGCAGCACACCCCCGCTTTCTTATTTCAACTTTTCAATTACGGCTCGGGTGACACACTTGGACGCTGCTGTGTGGGAAGGCGTTACACGGCGAATGAGGCTGTTGAGAGGAGTGTTGGGGAAATACGACATGGTAGGCTGAAAATCAGTTATCATTGGAGGAATGAAGAGAGACCGGGATGGACAGTCTTCCAAGCAGGTCTGTGCCCTGCGGGTTCTCTGCTTTGCTGTATTGTACCAGTACTAAAGATAAATTACAGCAAGTGCATGTAGAGTAGAAAAAAGGCGAGAAAAACACAAATGCGGCGGTCGGAGCAGTGCAATGCTCTCAAGGCATGACAGCCAAGTTACCTCGCGGTTTTTCATTGAAACCGGTAAATAATAAAAAAAGGTGCAGATTCTTATCAGGATGGGATTCTAGAGGTCGATTTTCGGCTGGGGTTTTCTTTTCTTTTTTGCACTTCGGATTGGATGGAGGGGTTGTAGCCAATCACATTTCGTCACTCGTCTCTTGGCACTTGTTGTGCTTTTGTTATTTCGGGATGTCCCGTTTCCGGTCTGGATCGCTGGGTGAATGAATGGGTTTCTCGGCGTGGGGGGGGAGATGCTAAGTTCTGCTCGCTTTGGGCATTCAGACGTTCTTCATGATACATTCGAGCAATAGCGCAGCGGTTTACACAAGGTCAATCGAAGAATACCTACAATATACATTTCTTGCAAAAACCGACAAGCCGCCGGTTCCCTCCAGAAGCGCCCTTAAAACTACAGCCCCCAACTTAGATAACATCGGACGAACGGCATAGCACCGGTATCATACCAAAGTTAGACTAGAAGCGGAAGATTCTTCAACTCCCCCGAAACTAGGCTATGGTTGGGGAAACCTTAAAAGGGGGCACTGTCGACATTGGTTTGCTTAGTAATACGTGTTAATTTGTGCCCCGATGCAGTGAACCACAGGTGGTTCGCTTTCTCTATCGTATTAACTGTGCCTCTTAGTAGTTTTAACAGCAAATAACTGGGATTCGACACCTGCTCACCCCAAACCCTAAACCCCTATTTCGCCTAAAAGTTAACGTATTTAAAAGTTCCCCTCATTTCCTGAACCCCCAGATTATAACCTATCGAGAAATAAAGAGAGGGCAGAAATAGAAGCTGTTGGGGAGCCTTAGCAGTTTGAAGCTAAGAATTTGGCGAGCCGGAAGTTCTCTAGTTAAATGCTCCCCCTACCACATTACTAGCCTATGCAACACCCCACCCAATAACCCTCCAACCATCTAAGTAGCTTAGCTTCTCCTGGGCTCGCCATCGGCCCTCTGGAGCGACTGCGATGTCCACCCCGTCACCGTCACTCATCCCGTGAGTGGAAACCTTCTTTATAAAAAGATAAGCAGATGATTTGGACGAGATTCGAACTCGCGCTCTTTCGAATTGCGGTTTTGAACCAAGGTCCTAAACGCAACGCCTTAACCACTCGGCCACCAAATCGTACCGCAGGTACTCTTAAGATGCTTCAAGTGGTTATTTCCTTCTGGCCTTCTTATGGTGGCTCGGCTCTCTAAGTTGAACCAACGAAGGAGGATACAATATCATGGAACGAGAATAACCCAACATTACAGGAAATTTTGTTATCTCACAACCAACGTCCATAACCTGTCAATTTCCCGTCCCCCTTCTAAACAATTTAAGAAGAATTGACAATAAAAAGGGAATAAAGTGAAGGAGAAAAAATCAGACGGACGCCATCCACCCCGCCCCTGATAGCTCGGAATCATGAAAGGAAACCGAACTCCTGATGCTAGACATATACAGGAATATCCTTGGGATTTGGATGACCCTGAATAAGCGAAAGAAAAAAAGGGAAATAAGTCTAGAGGGAACTTGCTTACTCTCACGCGCTCTGGATACCATTTCCTCAAGTATATTGCTCACACGACGCTAAGAAACCATCTGGGACAAACCAACAATGTTACCATCGCAAGGGCTAGGCAAACAAAAGTCCGGTAAATATGTTCGGGCAATTAGATCACATCCGGGCCTTCACCCTTAGTTTTTAGAGCCGCATGAGGTATATCTTCGTGCTCCGCCAGCGAGGGTTTGGTATCCATGGGGGCTCCAAAAAACCATCCCCCTTTCTCCCAATTCCCGGGCTCGTAAGCATTTTTCGCCCGTATGGCTGGGTCCCGGATACCGTCTAAAAGTAGCCCTATCCTTTTGAAGTCGATAGGCTTCAGTATCCATCCATCAAAGCCAAGGTCAACATATTCTGTTCGCCTCTCTTCAGCCAGTGAAGCTGAGACAGCAAAGATCGGTACACGGCGATTAATGCGGTGCCTTTCCGGGGCACATCGGTGTAAATCTGCTCCTTCAAATCGACGGATGTGGGTGGTTGAGGTTCCCCCATCCATGATGGGCATCTGTAAAGGTCAGGAACCATCACTAAACTTAGATCAGCCAAACTTACCTGCATGTCCATCAAGACGATATCGTAGTTTTGGCCATGCTTGGTATATAGGTCCACACATTCTTCTCCATTTACAGTAAGGACAACCCCATGACCCATCTTTTCTAAGCGCTTCTTAATAATCTTACTATTGATTGGATCGTCTTCTGCCACCAAGACTTCATACTTCTCCGGGGACCCTGTGGGCGAATCGGTATCGTCAACGGGGGGCAGTTTCATATGTGGTGCTGTATCTGTTGCGGGCGGTAGTGTGGGGTTAGAGTTTCCGTCTGGCTCTCTTAGGGCCTTGATAGGCGCGACTAACCCCCCCTCCATCTTCTCGTCAGGCCGCTGCTGTTGCGTAGCAAGACCTATGGTGTCTAGGAATGACTTCGTGCGTATGCCAGTACCTGGCCTGGTGGGTGGGTCATCCGAAGTCGTGCTCAAATGGGGACTTGAGGTCGCATGAACAAACCGGTCGGTTTCGTTTTCTCTATTCTTTGCACCGCCAAGGGGTCCTGAATTGTTCATACTCGCGCCGCTATTTCTCTTCACCATATCTTGAGACCCGTAGTTCTGAGAATCAATTAACAATATCTCACCAGGAGCAGGAGTCGCTGAAGGTGGCTGTGGTGAGGGCGACTTTTGCCTCTCGGCCACTCTTTTCTTCTGCTCCAAGTCAAGCTCCGCTTCAGATGCAAGTGAGAACGGAAGGCTGATAGTAAACCTAGAGCCCTTCCCCCGCTCGGATTTTAGTCGAAGCTGGCCGTTCATATTCTTCACAATCCGGGCCACAACTGCTAACCCGAGCCCTAAAATCTTCTGCCCTGGGATTTTAGACTCCGCGTTAAAGGATAGAGGTGGGCTTTCGTTCCCCCCCGTCTCTTGACGACCCATCACATCCTCGGTGTGAACCTGCTCGAATTCCCGGAAAAGTGCCTCCAGCTTCTCCGGTGACATTCCAACCCCGGTGTCTCGGACCACAACTTCAATCTGGCATCGGCTGTCTGCAACCTGGGACATCCAAATCTCAACCCTAACGCCGCCCTCTGAAGTGTGCTTAACCGCGTTTCCTGCGATATTGGAAACAGCCTGCCGTAGTCGTGCCCGGTCACCCTTAACAAATTTAGGCAACCCTTCGTATTCAACAACTTCAAGGGTGATGTTCTTCCGCTCGGCACCTGATCTATATCTCTCGGTAACATCACGAATTGTTTTGGAAAGGTCGAATGTCTCCTCCATTATCAAGTTTTGGCCTGCCTCGGTACGGGTGAGATCTAACAGATCGTTGATAACGTAAATAAGTGATTTGGACGCAGAGTGCGATCTCATCAGATTATCCCTCGTCTCATTGTCAAGAGGGCTCTCCAGTGCGATCTCAAGGTAATTGATAATGGCGTTAAGCGGCGTCCGGACTATATAAATAATGAACAATAGCGCCTGAAACGGAACCTACAATACACTCACCTTCATGAGACGCATTAGCTAGGAGCAGTCGGGTGAGTTGACTAGTTTTCAGTGCCGCCTCTTTTTGTCTCCAAACTTCAATAAACTTGCCATAGATCAAACACAAGACCGCCGCCGTTTCAACTGCACATCAATAACAAATTTAGTCTCTGAAATTAAAATGTAAAAATCACACATTGCTCACCCTGTTCCTCTGTCCAATCTCTAGATTTTCCCACAACCGTCTCACTCCAAATTTTGAAGCTCTTCCTCGGTTCTAGATACTCCTTCGTACCCTCTTTCACGTTCTTCTCGTAGGGGTTTCCAGCCCAGTTAACTTTCCATAGCTGGCCCTTGCGGAAGAAAACTATGAAATCTTGTCCTCCTACACTAAGTGGCACAAGCAGCAATCCCGCAATTATTAAAAATCCAGGGTCGTAATTGAGGTCTGGGAAGTCGACACTAAGATTTTGCGAAGTAAGCACTGAAGTGAACTTGCGCTCCCGTAAATATTCCAACATTGCAAGTGATTCTTGTGAATGTTCGAGTTGACCGAGGACCTTAGTTTCCCCGCGAATTGAAAGTAAGCCAAAGTCGGCGTCGAATATTTTCAACAGATCGTCCGAACTAGCGACAATATAACCACTAGGGTTCTGCTCTGTCGGGACTGTATTGATCAATTTCCGAGCTTGAAGTCTCGATGCATAACTTATCCTCTCGATACTCCTGCTAGCGGTTTCCCCAATGAGTCTGCACATTTTCCGTATAGGAAAACTCACTCTCATCCCCTTCTGACCGTAACTGTGGCATGAAATGAGCCCCCAAAGTTCACCGAAGGCCGTAAGTGAAATGCTAGTGCTTGCCCGTACCGCCATATTTCTAAGGTACTTAATGTGAATTGGGCTCATTGCCCTCAGATATGAGTGGGTCATGTCAAGAGGGTCGTCCAGATACTTTTTACTCTTGCACACAAGGCGAGCAGTCACCTGATCTCTATCGTATAACAGCCTAACTTTGTTGAGGAGATACAAATCCCTTGCTTGCTTCGGGATATCCGAGGCCGGAAAGTGAAGGCCTTTGTATAAGTCCTTGGTTGCTCTTGGGTCGACCAATTCTGTAACTACTCGGCCATTCCAGACCTCGTCAAACCGGTAGATCATTACACGGTGGAATCCTGTAAGTTCTTTAACAATCCCAACAACCACTTTTAGAAAGACATCAAGAGCCGAGGCAGATGACAATTGCTCTGTGTTTTAGACGTTATTAGCGTGCCCACCCTCATAGGTTATATTATGAAAAAGAGACTTGATAAATTACCCTGAATCTGGCTCATGAGACTAAAGACCTCCATTGCTGCAGCTTGTCCCCTCCGCTTCCGGGCATTCCTTAGCATTCGCAGAGGCCTGCTAGCACTTAGGGTGCTTTCCAATAGATCTTGTTCACTCGGGCTTGAATTCAATGTGTCCTCAGGTAGTGGGGGTGTTTCCTCTTCCGCTGGGCTGAAAAGTGGGTAGATGTGATCGTCTTCCAATTCAAATTCACAAATGAGCAGGTCGGGATTTTTTTCGGCAATGTGGATGGCACACCAAAGTTTTATTTCTGTTGAATTAGGGGAAGTTACCGTCAATGGGAAGACGTCTGGTCCTGAATGCACAGGATCGGAATCGGAATCTCGGACAAAGTCCAAATGTTCATGCAGATTCTCGGTCTGCTCTTCGGAAAGGATATTGCAAAAGCTGTCCAAGGCGAAGAGTGCTGCTGGTGAGTAGCCAATTATTTGCTCAGAATTCTGCAGCCAAATGATTCAGATTTTTGGTGATCATATTGTCGACAGGGATGAATCGAAGGAAAGGTACAAACCTCGCTAACAATTTCTATACCAAGCCTTCCCTCCACGTCTTCTTTAAGAGCTATTAAAGCACCAAACCCTTGGACTGCCCCGGGTATGTGTATTGGCTCATCTTCACATCTTTGTATACTTTCACCCCCAGAAACACCTGTGACTACCATATGCCCTTCATCTGTTACCAGATGCTTGAATCTTGCAGTCACATATCCGTCATCGCTTCCCCCCGTCGGAGTCCCATATCGAAGACTTTTGTCGGATGACTCCGAAGCACTGCAAAGGATTTTTTCTCCGGCCTCACACTCTCTGGTAGTACTTCGCTGTAGACTCTGCTTTGATGTCGGAATCCCACTAGAGTTTCCCGATCCTCCCTTTCCTCCAACCGGAGACGTAATGGACGACCTCCTATCTGGGCTGGCTATTGTTGATGTTTTCCGTGCCCTGGGTTGACTACCGCTCCTCGCATCTGATGACCCTTCCCCCACATCGCTACTGCAAGCACTCCAGTGAACGTCAGGAGCCGGTGAGCCCGGCCCGGGAGGGGGTCGTGATATGCTGACTACTGATCGAATAGGATAGACGATATCACAGCCATCTGGCGGGAGCGGGCTAAGATCGCTCCCTGGACTCGTGGCAGCAGCAGAGCTCACTGGAGATGTGGGGCCACGATGATGGAAGTAAAAAGGAAGCGATTCAGAAGACGGCCTTCGACGAGCGGGTGAAGGCGAAAAAGGGGTTTGTTTATCCTGTGACTCCGAGAATGTATCGACCTCCAAGGGGCTGTCAACAATATTTTCGGCCTGTTTGTCCCCCATTATAGCGATAATAGGCGGGGTGGCCGGGGAGTGTATATTGGAATGTTCAAGGTCAAACGTATTGCGTTGCACTGGACACCGTAGGCTGTGATCGTGTACAGTCTGCTCCGGAGTCGCGAGGGTTGGCAAATCTTTGCAATCTGATGGGTCGGGGCTAATTTCTGTGCGGGAACTCGCAGCGCCAGAATCCCGCAACGCAGAAACAGACCATATGCTCAGAGGCAGCAAAAAATCCAGCAACGCTCGAGCAGCAGGCACATGACATCGATAGAAAACGCCCCTACCGCAGTCAACGCGGGCAGGAAACTGGGGAAGCGCGAAATGTGGTGTCCCTGCTAAAAAAAACCCAATATTCTGGGTATTGTGGGTTCTCTGTATGTTGCGGAGAAAATTCGCTAGACAAAGGACCGCAAAAAAATCCTCTCCTAGTGGAGCGACGATGCAACCAAAAAGAGCCACAAGAGCGACTCCGATAATGAACCTTATCACCTCTCAAAAAAGCCTTAGAAGTTCGAGAAACAAGTTCTCAAAGGGTTAAGCTATTACAAACCAATATATAACCTCAGATCTTTGATGAATTCTCTTGTTCCATTGATATTGTGGACTTACCAGAGTTCTTGGGATATCCGGGCTCTTTTAGACTCATCCGGGGTAATTAGCACTTGGCAAGCCACCCACTGGACTCGGGGATCCAACGTACACCTGGTTCTTCAAAGCGGAACTCTCAGTACGGCTCCCCGTAAACGCTGTTGTGCACCAAGCTCTGAAAAAAACTGAAAGAAAAAATCCCCGAAAAAAATCCCCCGGGGAACCCCCGGCTTTGGGCTCCTTTTCGCAACTTTTAGGAAACCCACAATAAGCTTTGCTATGCAACATCTGGAATTCAATCCTACCTGCTCGCGAGTGTTCGTGGATGCAACGCTGAAGGGTTTGGTGGCTTGCCAGGGACTTTGTCCCCCCCGCTGTCTACTGTCCGGTATCTCATGGCGCCCGACGAGGGAGGATCGACAGCCTCACTGCTGGCGATAGGTGGGGTCAAAGTATTCGACACACCAATAGTGGCACGACGTGATATGGGAATTCGAAGAGCTTTTTCCAAGCCAGGCTAGAGCTGGACAGGCAAATCGACGGATGGGTTGGATGAAAATTCGCAAGTCCAGCGATGCCCCCGATGTCGGGTGCTGATTTGTCTCAGGATAAGCACTTAAATTGGACATTTTCCCAGTGGGTGGGGCTTGTGGAGGAAACTTAGAAGGTGTCCCTCTCTGGATGTCGCTTCTGCCGGTACCAAGCTCACATTTAGATCCCTGAAGGGGTTGAGAGATATCATCTTAGAACTCTCGCTCCTATTGGAGCAATTTCAGAATGCCTGTCCTTAGGACTGCGGGCGCGATACCGCCCCCAACTAATCCCACGATCCCACGCACGCTCCAAGTTTCCCTGGCCAGATCAACATCAGATTTCGCGTTTCTCCCATCTACTGCCTCGTGTGCGGGTGACGCATGCCAAGATTTGCGACACACGTCGCCCACTCACGTAAGGATGTGCTCGAGTACTCGGGTAGACTACAGCACAGGCACTTGGTATGTTGCAAGGGACTCTCACCACGCCGGTTCAGATCTGGGGTATGTGCTCGAGCACAAGGGGCAGGTATTTAGCGATCGAACACCCCACTTCAGGGTCTCTCCGATTTTTAAAGATTTTGGCCGGTAAGCCACCCGATGTGTGCGAAGACTTTCTGCCGGCCCCTTGCACCAAGAATCGAAGGGATCACCGTAGTACGGGTGGGACCTCTTGGCTTACAATGCAACTGCACTGCTAGTTTCACAAAATCCATAAGCAAGAGACCAATTCTCCGAAGAAGAAGACGAGGTCGTTAGTCAGAGTTCCAAAGTGCGGGATGTTACCTTAAAAAAAAATTGAGCGCCGCTGCGCCAGTGCTTGCATCTCTCTTCTATCGAACTTGACACCGCGCCGCCAAACCATCTTGCAAACCATCCCTAGAGCCGGTACTGGTACCGCAGCCTATCGCTCCAATCAGCGATTTATGAACTACGAATCTCCTGTCTAAACCGCATTGAAGCAGCGTGATGGGGCACCTTGTAGCCAGATCGTTGTCGACATCAGGTGGGGGCATGTCTGTATGGATTCGTGCCTCTGTTGGGATTAACACAGGTTGCTGTTGGGTATATTCTGCTACCGTACCGTGCTCTGCAAGCACTCAAGTAAACGGTGACCCGTATTCATGGGCTCAAAGTAACATTAACCAGAGGTATCGTACAAGTCTGAGCATTACAGCGGATGTACAGTACGATCGTACCTACGGCTCGACTCCGAGGAGAAATTCACAACCAAAGAGCCAATCTACCCCGATTACATGGAAGATCGTTTGGTATCATTATGCCCGGGGACCTTAATAAAGAAAAACAAAAGATTATCTGCGTGGAAGGGGGAGAAATTATGGAGGAGAAAGTCTTGATCTTGATTCTTCGCACTCAGGAGGAAAACTAATGTCCTTAAATACATAACTCAAAAAACTTTTACATTCTAACTTCTTCCTTTCCTAGACCGTCTTTCCCTACCATAATGTTCGCTGCATCCTTTCTCCCTCTCTCCAACCTCCCCTGCCCGGTTCACGTCCATTCTCTCCATTTCCTCCGGTTCATCTCTCTTCCATTCCTACTGCTTCTTCTTCCCTTCCCTTCTCTTCTTACATACTTCTTCAATGCGCACCCAGCTCCTACTTGGTTCTCCATTTCCCAGATTATTCGTGTTCGTCCTTTATGCGAGAAGTGATGAATTCCAGAGATGTAGTCGTGGTTCTTGAGATATCCAGACTGGGCTATCAATCAAAGCGCCGGTGATTCACAATACTTAAAGAGTCAGCACAGATCATGTCAGAGGCGCAAATACTGCTCCTAGAGCCAACATACAAAATGGTCGCTTTCCAAGTTTCTTTTTCTCACCGGTCTAATGGCTGCCGTTGAGGTGGATCGGAGAAGAGGTGAATTACTTCTACAGAATTGGGTTTGAGGCGGATGAGTTGCACCGCTGAAACTTGTGCCTCTGTTCCAAGTCACCTGTATTTTGAGCACTATGGATATGGCGTGATATCGACCCACGGGGTGCCGCAGAGCGGGCTACCCCGGTGCTGACTCACTTTTAGAGCGGCAGAACCCTTCTGTTATGCTGATAGATTGACTAGATATACCGTAGCGGCCCCGTCTCCTAGAACTTGGGTCGTGTTTTTCAATACTTATAGTATGATACTAGGGTGTGAGCAAAAGTACGGCGAAGTCTTGGCTGCCATTTACATAGAAATTCTGTGAGCCATGTTTGCCAGACTTACCCACCCCTGTACTTGTAACTATTATTGGGTCTACTAACTTAGTACAGTCTTGGCAACAAAATAGTTCCCTCACAATACCTCTGTCAACATTTAAAGAAAATGGTTTTGGAGGGAAAAACAATAATATTGGGGCTGTATTGCCCTAGTATTTCCTCCTTCACTAGTCTAGCTAACAATAATGTAAAGTATCACAGATCATAATCACCTCCAACCAACTGCTACTTGGGTTGACCAAGCCCGAGTGCAATGTCGGCTGCACACTTGAGCTGGCCAAAAAACCTATCAATCTCTCCAAGGGTAAACCTCATCTGTGATGTGCTTCTCAGCCTGACCCCATGGTGGTACCCTAGGGTGGAGGTATACTCATCATGAAAGGTGTTAAATTGCCCTAATACTCCGAGTCTATAATTCTCCACAGTGACCCATGCCAATTCGGGATTATCTGGGATATTTAAAGAAGGGGCATAGTTTGGAAAGATGAGTGAGTAGTTTTGGAGAAGCCAATCATTGTTAATTTGACCTGAGAGTGGCACTCTACTCGTAAGGCCTAGCAATATTAGAAGTTGAGTGCCCAATTCAAGAAATGCTAATAACTTACTCCTGGTAGAATCAGATCCTCCTCTACTGGCAATTCCTCAACCTCAAGCATCAACTCTCCCACCATTATCATCTCCGCCAGCACCTCCAGATTCTGGTTCACTACCCTTAAACCAGTTACTGGACTTATCATCCTCCCCTTTATTGTCAGAGAGTGGACCTTGAAACTCCACCCCTATTTCGCCCCCTATCTTTCTCAGAATCTGACATATCATGCATCTCCAACAAGGCCATATGTCCTTCCCCATCTTCACTAACTCTATTATTATCGCCATGATCATCACCATCCTTATGATAGTCATCCTCATAATAGTCATCCTCATCATCGCCATTCTCATTATGGTTGTTCTCATTATGGCCGTTCTCATTATAGCTATTCACATTATGGCTGTTCTCATTATTGCCATTCTCATTATCACCTTCCTTATCATCTTCATCATTATCATTCCCACCTTGTTGTCGTCATGGTTCTCCTAACTCCTGTCCTCACCATTGGACTCCAGTGAGTACTCAGGGGTGACGATAGCAGTCTTTTTGGGCTCCTCTGGGTACTCCCTGAAGCATATATCATATATTTCTTGCCAGTTTAAGTTTCTGGGAAGAAAGCCTTGGTACCTTTGCTGGAGCTAATACTCTAAGCACTTAGGCTGAAAAATAGGATAACTGATTTCTCTAGGGTGTTTGGCTTGCTGGTGTCTAACTATTAGGCTTTTCTTTGCAGCTTGGTAATTACAATCCTCAGATGGGCACAAAAGAAAAGGGAAGTGTACTGGGTAGAGGTGCTGCGTGGTTTGAGGTGTTAATTATTGTATACTGGTAGCTAATTGGTATAGAAAACATACCTTACGCACGGAATAGGAGTTTTTTTGATCTTGTATAACTTCATTATATCTTTATCACAGCTCAGGAAATAATAAGGGCAAAAAACACTCTCATCACTATCCTGGTCAGTAAGGGGAGTGGGTGGTGCATTATCATTTTCTGGTATATACTACCTTTCTTTTTGGCTCTTATAGCCCTTCCTATCCTTGTTTGGATGCCTTTTGAGGACTTTTGATTGCTGCTTAAGTGAAAAGTAAGTGGCCAACGGCCTCTAGGAAATCCTTGGATAGTAGAGACAAGAAGGATAGGGGAGAGAGGCTGCTTTTATGGGGAGTTTTGTGGGGAGTATACATCCTTCCTTGGAGGGGTATTCGTTGCTAATTTGTACACCTTTTACTACTAGTGTAGTATGCTCTCACGGAGACACAAGGTAGGATGCATATTGGAGTTCCGCAAAGGCTCACACAAAATATGAGATAGAAGGCCACACAACTTTGTCCAAGCAGAAGAGATATGTGAGTGTCAGGTAGGATTGGAGTAAATACAGAAGACATTGCGTGAGGAGCAAACAAAGGGAGGCAGAACTTTCCTCTTATACATTTTTGCCTTTACAGTCCCCCACCGTGACTCAACTCACACACAAATTAGGGTTTAACCTTCCCATACAAGACCACCTGTCCCAGTCCCACAAAGATCAATACACGCCCTATCACCTCACCTCCACTCCTTTTCCTCTTTTTGACTTATTAATATACATTTCATACATATATCAGTGAAATATGCTAGGACTGATGAACAATACTAGTATGTGCAACCACATAGTGAAGCGTATTATCGATGATTTCACTCTCCTAGCATCACTGGAGCCTCTACTAGTATAACTTACTATTATTCCTCTGTTACTAACTCTTGAGAGATTACTCTTGATTGGTGGGGCCGGATGACCGGCCCATAATCCAGAAATATTCGCTCAAAGCAGCCAATATTTTAGCCATGCCAACCAGACTCCCCCCTCCAATCTCACAATTTTGTACAAAGGATAAGAATATGAAATCTATATTAACAATGTCACTATTCGTTATTTAAATTACATAGTACACTAGAATTGATTGTTCCCCAGTAGTATTACCATCTTCTCTTCAAAAAAAAAACCCTTCTAATACCCCCTACACCTGACTGATTAACCTCATCTCTAACCCACTCAGGCTCTCTATAACTATTATGGTAAATACTAGTACTAGCTAGAACTCCAAAATAGTAGGTTGTATTGTACTAACTGGTTGTTTTAATATTTGGATGCCTGGGGGTAAAGATATATCCAACCAAGTGCTAAGGTGTCTGAATACTCATTGCAATCTACTACTGCTAGTAGACTGAGTCGGGGGTGCTAGTAAGACCTTTATTACATCTGTTACACTAGTGCACAGTTCAATTCTCCTAAAGATAAGCAATTAGAGGACTCTAATTACAGGCTACAGTATATTATCGACTTGTGAGATGTGATATGTTAGGGCCTACTAGTTGATATTGAGGTTTATTCCAACACCAAGTTCTGTTCCCCATTCACAGGATTTTAAAGATGGGGGATAATGTTGAAGTGGTAGTTTTACGGTTTCAACCTGAAAAGGACAAGGTGTTGCGAATGCGGATATCATAGTACTAGAACTGACTTGACTTTTTCCCACAAGGCAAGTTATATAATAATAATAATATACAGTATTTGTGAGCATATGATATGGTAGGTATTATCCTCTAATAGCAGTGCTCAATCCCCACAGTATAATACCGGTATAGTGCAAACTAACACAAACCACGTCCTCAAACCAGGTCACATGCAATCTTGAACTAGTCAATCTCAAGAAGTGATTTTTTCAACAAAAAGACTACTGAGACAAAGATATTTGCAAGGAGAAGAGGCCAATGGTTTTTTTTAAAAAAATCAAGGCATGCATGCAAAAGTAGCTCAAGTTTAAAAAGTCAAAATTTTGGTAGGAGTGAAACTAGTGATAGAATCTACCCAGTTGCAGACTGAAATATACTATAAAGTAGAAATAACCAAGAGATAGTGATAATGGAAAATCAGAAAGACCATGAGCATAAGACTTAAGAACATTATCACAACATATAAAGAAGATAATTATAATAATTTCTGCCAGTACCTCAGCTGCCATACTGTTTGGTGTCTGGAGGTGTACCATTGTGGGGGTATTTCAATGCCTTCCCTTAGTTGGATAGTGTGTTGCACATCATGATGCTGTATTTCACTTCAGTTGCCTCTGGCATAGCCTCTTAGTAAATCAGTCAATAAACCTGTAGAAAGTAGCTCTGAAGATAAACTGCCTAAAGGCTTTCACAAGACTAAGACACAGACTGAAGCACTTAGACCAATTGAGAAGAAAAGGAAACATTGTAAATTGACTAGTTGATCCCTGTATGGTTGTTTGTTGTTAGACTAAAATACAGGAAGAAGATATTTATACGCAAAGCACCTCTGTGCCAAGGTCCACTATCACATGAATTTGGCCACTGCCAAATAGGCTATCCACAACATCAGACTCCTCTAGTACAAAACCCTGCCCCACACGATTTCACTTTACTCAGGGTGTCTTGGCAATTATTAGCTCAACTTGGATCAGTTGCCACAGTACAGCCGTATCATACTCAAGAACAAAAGTCCAACAATGAAAATGCGTCTATGGCAACCAACGTGACAACCAAATGCCAAGCTGGAAGTAATAAATACATTGTCGCTTTCTCCCATAGAAGTGATAGAATAGTTCATATGGTGAACAAAAATAAGCAGCCCCTGTCCTCCTAAGACCATAAGGAGTTTTCCGAACCACCCTGCCGACCCACCCCGGAGGCAGGACCGGACGGACTGCTGTCTGTAGTCTGAGTTTTTTCAAGTCGATGGACAGGCTAGGGCAGATGGAGGTAGGACCAGACGCCCTACCTGGCCCGGTAGGGCCCCATGAAATTTTGCTGTTACATTTCTTCAGCTCGTATACTCACAAACTTGAGATTCTTGATTTCACCAGACTCATATGTTATGATTTGGCAAATCGTGTGATGTGCGTAAACAAATGAGTAAAGAAGAGTACATCTTCAAGCAATAAAATAGATAAAAGCCTTTGAAAAAATAGAACTCAAAAACCACCAGCATGAATCTGCAAGGCCACAAGCATATTGTCAACCTTTTGAATATCCGTCCCTTTCCATCCAACAGTGCCCTAGAAAGAGTTCTCATACTGTCCGAGTTGGAAAGTCCTGATATTGGATGTAGATATCCGGATCCGAGAGAGTTTATTGCGTTTGCCAGTAACTCGTATGGAAAATCTCATGCATTAGCCTGTGAATCAACCTTGGTTGCATCTAGGCTCTGCGACATCACGAGAAGTGTTAACGCAAGACTTAGAGAAGTATATGAAAGAGAAATAACACTCGTAGCAGATTGATTTGTTCAGTCTTATCATAAGACTCATAGCACCGTATAATCTATTTAATCTTCTTCTCTTTCTTGTAGGAATTTTTGATTTGGCTATGATGGGAACGAATACAATTTGATTGACTATAGAGACAAGATGAGAGAGCGGAATGTGAACGAGTAAAGACTGATGATCATATAAGGCATCACCATATATCACTCATAATTGGCCTGCCGTCCCCGGCCGTCCTCAGGCACCCCCAGCCATCCTCAAGCATCCCTGGCCGTCACTTGCGGTCCCCCTCATTATTTATCCTCATGTGCCCGGCCGTCATTCCTAATACCTGCCGTCTGTATACCCCCCCACAGTCCTTGCCTACACCAAACCGTCCTTGCTTACACCATACAGTCTTTCGATACCACCTATAGTCCCCCGCAAAATCCCCGCCGTCCTTCCCTATCCCCTGGCGTCCCCCTTAGCAGCCTTCATCACGTATCTCCCACGACACCATGAAAGGCCTAGCGTGTAGGGCCCGGCTGTTCCAGCTCCTACCCCCAAGAAGGACAGACCGGACAGTTTGGAACACTACATAGTAGCGTTTGTTATGTACCTCCGGGGCCCCCAAAAATGCAAGCCCTCAACCCCGTTCCCCGCCCCGCCATACCCCATAACGAGCTCTACTTATAACTAATAGTAAATTTATCGGTAGTTTATGACCTTGGTTCTATGGCAGAAACAATAATGTGGGTTACTGCACAAACAAAATAATCACTTCTAGGTCTCTGTAAGCGAAAATGTGGTTCACTGTATGAACACATTTATCACTTCCAGCTTGGCATTTGGTTGTCACGTTGGTTGCCATAGACGCATTTTCGTTGTTGGACTTTTGTTCTTAAGTATGTCATACCGCCGTACACGAGATTCCCGTTTCACCGGAGGACCCGTCTTTAGACACCTTCCACCGTACCTATAAAGTTTCGGAAGTGATGACTCCCGACCTGGGAATTCTGAAACCTAGGTTCGGCTGGAGGGAAACGATGGGCTACCGAAGTGCCGTATCATACCGGTACTGCATTTGAGCTCCGAAAAAACCTCTAAATAGCCCGGGATCAGAAGGAATTGAGGTGCATGAACCCACGAGCAGCACAGTACTTGAACAAAAAACCCGAGGCACAAAGAGACTTATGATCTTCTTTATGCATATTGTGTAATTTGGGTTTTTTATGTCCTGGCGGTTCCACGCAGAAATTGCACCCTCAGACAATAGTTTAGGATCTAGGCCCCTGGCCCTGTTTGGCGCCACCATATAAAAACACGTCATTTTTCGTAGACCCCCCAGCTTTTGCTGAAACTCAAACCCCTTTGACTAATGAGTATAAAAAGATCCATATCTAGATATCATATTATCATAGTAGCTATGATACCACTCTGACTATTGTATGATAATCAAAAGAAAATCCAGTAGGAGGCCCGTAAATTGAGCAATAATCAAGAAGGTGCAGTGTCACAATATTTTACTTGCAATAAAAATGCTGTGGGAGTCCAGAGGAAAAAAAAAGCCATTTTTCCCGCGTGCCAAACACCGCCTTCACAAAATAATAATAATAATAATAATTAGTAATATTCATAGTTGTAGACACGCCAGCAGAAAAAACCACGAACCACTCAGACCCCCCCCCCCCCTCCCTACTCGGACAGATGGTTGATTTCTTCACTTGCAATATTTTACTCGAATATTAAGTTTACTACAGGAAAGCTTCCCGCTCAAATTTCGCCCGCCTATCATAGTGAGGGGGCCTCCGAGTGGCTTATGGCTCCGTCTATCGGGCTGAATTTGATAAAGGCATTGAATTGGATACTTTCCACCCCCTCTCCCCCCACCCCCGTTGTTATAATATTATAGTATCGTAAAATCTCTTATAATCCACTATATCTCCATAGCAGGGGTCAATCCCCGTACATACTCAAGGACAAAACCATCCAAGCGGGGATTGTGGGTGTGTTCTTAACACGGTAAAACCTGAGTGTGTAGAGGAGTGTGTGTTGGATCTCATTAACTGGAATTCGCAATTCTGCTAAACCTATCGTGGGTGGGCCGGAGATTAATCATTGCTGCGGAGACAGTGGATCGTAAGAGATTTTACGGGTAATCCATCGTACAGTCGACGTGGGCGGTGCTTGCAGTTGATGGGGCGAGAGTGCTTCTTCACTGTTTGAGCCAATGGAGTAAGAATTACCGATGGTATAAAAGCTATTGTAAGCAGTAATGATCCCCCGGGGCAATGCGATTGGAAGAAGTCAGGAGCTGGACCGCAGTGAGTTAGGTATCGGATGTGTGCACGTGAGCATGGCTTCAGCATGACCACATAGTAGCCGGATCTGCCCCCCCCCCCCCGCACCCCCTTCGTAATATCACCTGATTCTAACATAAAATCTCACTCGATTGCCAGCTAGAAGTCCACCCAAGGGCTCTCTAGATGAGTCAATCCTATATAATGCCAATATATCCCCTTCCCCTGGGGTAGCCGAATGCCAGCTCGGGAGAAGTAGGCAAGACATGGTTTGTCCTATCATCAACTCCACAAAAGTCGAAGAACCTGTACGAGAAATCCTTGCGCAGCTCTTGACCTACCCGCCCCCCACTCTCAATTCATTCGTATACCAATACACATCGCCCCTGGAAAATAATTTAGACTATTAACTTTTAAGATATCATACCTAAGTTAAGCAGGCCGAGTAGCCCACTACCGCCGAGTGACACATAATGACTCCCCCTCCCACCACAACCACATTCCACAAACCCGATCCCCGCGCCCCCCCCCCGCCGCCAGACAACAAAACCCCTTCTTCAAAGACTTTCCTCTCTCAAAATCACTCTGCCGCTAGCCCCTCCCACCACCACAACCACAACCACCACTTCCTATGATACCCACCCGCTCTTCCAAACCCTAACCCACCCCGGAGACCAAAAACCGGGTAACCCTTCGGCTTGCACTCAAGAGGGGGAACAGAATCTCACCTCCGGATCACCCGCCCGCCATCCATCCATCCCTCTCCCTTCGCACCCCCCCCTCCAAGCCGAGAAAACAAAAAGCCAATGGCAAAAAAAGGTACGCCTCCCACCACCAATTTTCCACCCAGCTTGGCCCAGCTAACCCACCAACAGCGAAATCCCGAACTATCGTCGTGCGGTTGATATCCATGGCTATGACCGGATACTTCAAGTCGCTGGTGCGCCCGCGCACGCACAGGCCCTTGAGCATGATAAAGTATGATCCCGTTGGTAAGTTTCCTTTCCTGTTTCCTTGAGGGGAGAGGAGGGCGGGGTGACTGATTGGCGGGGGGGCTAGTTAAGCGAAGGGTGTTGTTCTTGGAGCAGAAGAGGGGGAAGAACCGGTAGTTTGGGGGGTTGGAGGGTTCTGTTGGGTGGTGTGTGTATATAGACTGTTCGGGATAGGGTATTCCCTATGCGGTGATAGAGCTTTGTTTGATTGATGCTTGAATCACTTGGGCCCGAATGCCAGCGACCGGAGTGGTAGTTTTCACCCCAACGCATTCACTTTTTCAAAGCGTACAGTACAGGACGTTAGAAACGCAAATCTATAGCTAAAAGGTCCGGCTCAATTCCGCTAAACTGCAACCTCTACATGTAGGCACAGCCGATGCAACCGTTAGACACCCTCTGTGTGAAATAGGAAATAAGCAATACCACTAATAAACAGCCATCAAGAGGAAAATGAAAAAGTGAATATAGTGCTATTATAACATGAAATTCCCATTCTAGTGCTTCTTTGGGACCTTTTTCTTCTTCTGGACAGCTTTGAAGAGGCCCGAGTTATGCACTCCTGTGCCCTTTTCCCCGCTCTCCTGTTCCTTTGTAGATTCCTCTGTCATCGCATCCTCGTCCCTGGCTTTCTTATTCCTGTGCCGGGCGAGCTTAGGTTTGGCCTGTTTCACCGCCTCATGACCCATGGTCTCAGAAAGGTGTCCAGAGGATACCTTAGTTTTTTCCACAACTTGGGGGGTCTGGCTCGATTGAAGCTGGCGGTTCAAGGCGCCCCATCCAGACTCCGCTGAATGGAACTTGCTAGGGCCACCGCTGTTGATATTGGCTGGGGTAAAACCGGTCGGCGGTGAGGACATTGGCGGTAGAACCAAGTATCTTTCTTCATCAGAATTTTGGGAATCTTCCATGGCTTTAGTCTTAGTAACTGGCGCCTTGTGAGTCGAAGAGGATAATGTTTTCAATGCTTGGTTATACCTCTTCCCCAGGTCGCCAAACTCAACCCGGGATTCCCTGGGCTTGGAACGGGGGGCGATAGGCTTTATGTGAGGTTCGGTAATAGTAGCCTTTCGATTAACCTGCTCCCTATCATTCGTGTGCAGAATTTCAGCAGCCAGCCCTTGGTAATCCACCTCCTCGTCGTTGGGCTGCGCGCGCTGGAATTCAGGTGCATCGCCAATGCTAGTTAGGCTCATTATTGGTGATTCAAAAAATTTAACCTTTAGAAGTGTGTTAGTTAGATGCAGCAATCGGGGGGCAAACATTACCTTGCCGCTCTTCCTAGCAGATTCACTCTTATAGGGCGGCTGTGACTGAGATAAAGTGTCGCGGGACTGTCGTGGCTGTTTTGATGCAGGAAATATCTCTGGACCCTTCTCAAGAAGTCTCCGGTTCTCATCTTCCAGATTTCTTAGTTTTGCAACCAATGACTTCTTTTCACTACGGCCCCGAATAGCGGTCAAAATTAGTATCTTCAGGGTGTCCTGGCTAGTCTCAAGTGTCTGCATTGCATCGCAAAGGCCCCGACGGAACGCTTTGTTTTCAGCTTGCGTATCAATTAGCTCTTGGTTCGAGGCTATTAGGTTGGCTTGTAAATCTTCGACTCGCTGTTGAAGCTGTTCCGGCTCGGTGGTAAGTTGCTGACATTTTCCATCTACCAGAGCACGCTCCATGGAGGACCGAAACCTGAGCTCACGCAATTCTTGCTCCAGATTATTGCATTTGTTTGAAGTTTCCGAAGTGACCTTCTCTAAATCGGCCGCCTAATTTTTGTCAGAAAATCTTTATTGCTTGAATCGCGAGAGCAGCTATCCATACCGCTGTCTGCACTTCTTTATTTCTTGGCTATAGGTTTCATTGTCAGAATATCCCAATGAATACTTTTGGACGGCCAGAAGAATAAATTAAACGTACCGAGCCTTCTGAAGCTTGTGCCAGAAGTTTTTCCTCAAGTGATGCGTTCGCAGCCTCAAGTCTCTCCTTCTGAACCTCTAAAGATCTGATTCTATTATTGAGACCGGATGTTTCTGAAAGTCTAAGACTATTGGCTGTATTCTCTAGGTCTATACGCTCCTGTAGCCTCTGATGTCCAATAAGGGAAATATACTCAGTCTTTTCTTTGTCAAAACTTGCAATTTTCTCGCACGCCTCTGAGTAAAGAAAATCCAAACTTTTAGCTTGAGATTCCAGTCGGTTGATCTCCCTGTTTTTTTCCGATAAGTGGTCATTGAAGCTTCTTGTAATCTGTTCAAGGCTCCTATTTAGTTCAGAAACCTCCTGATTGAAAGCGGCGATCAGGCTGCTATCTCCTGGTCCATTCTGGATGCTTAGACCAAGAGATGCTATTTTCTCGCTCAAGACAGCATTCCTGGATGACGGATTAGAAAGGAATGTTTATTTTTATTTATTTTTAAAAAAGGGGGGGTTATTTAGCAACTACCCGTTCCGCAGAAGAGATTCTAGCCTGTTGCAGAGGAGCTCCTCGCTCTGCTTTTCATTAAGCTCATGCTTTAAGGCATTTAGTTCCGCTTCCTTCTGAGTAAGCTTTGCTAGATCAAGACTTCGATGTTCTCGCATTTCTTCGAGCTGACTTCCTAGGTGACGGATTTGAGAATTGAGATGTTCAACAAATCCACCCCCAAAGCCAGCCGAATCAGAGGCAACCTTATGGGTTTGCGCGGATATTTTTACAATACTGGTATCTGTTAGATAATTTGGTACTCATGAAAGAGAATCAGGCGCCTCACTCATCAAATAATTTCTTACACTCGTTCACCATTTTTAAATGATCTGATCGTATATCCGCCTTCTCAAAGGTTAAAGCTAACCCATTCAACCTTGTCCGTGTCAGCTCTGAAATATCACTCGATATCACGTGATAATTTAATACCTCTCTTCAGAGTTCTCCAACCCTTTATTCACTGCGTCCTCAATCACGCCTTTAATATCATGCACACGAATGCTCAAGTTAGTCTCCAGTTGCACACATTTAGCCGACAAATTCTGAATAAGCTGCTCCGCAATTTTTGAATTAGACTCCTTGATAGTCTCAATGGCTCGGCCTAGGTTATCGACTCCGGAAATTTGTTTTTCGAAGTCTGTGAGGTTTTTCTGTGTAATGTCAAACAAAAGTTGTTTCTGGTCGATTTCATGACGAAAATAGTTAAGATCTTCGCGGGCTTGTAGCTCTAACGATTGCACTCTATCCCTCTCAGCTGCCAGAAGACCCGCATTCTCGGACAATTGCTGCTGTAGATAAACGTTGGTTTCATTCACTAGATTATCGTTAACACAGAGTTCTTATAGCGGTGGTAGCGGGTAAAACATACATTTTTCAAACTTATATAGCTTCTCTTTTGTATGGGACACAGATTCCAAAAGTTCACCATTGCCCTTCTGGAGTTTTTGAACTACTAGTCGGATCTCCTCATGGTCGCTCTGTATATTCCCTCTCTCTTTGCAGACCTCGTTGAACAGAGCATTTAGCTTTGCGTACTTCTCTTGTAAAACCTTATAGTCGCACCCCATACCATTGAAAAACTTCTGCAAACCATCAGTTTTTTCTTTGATGTCAGAGATTTTCTTGTTATTTTTTGCGATCTTATCCTCAAGCTGCACAGCTTTCTCTCTCTCAGCCTCAAGAAGGCGATGCTCTGCTTTTAAAGCTAGCTCCTTGGCTATCAGCTCTTTTTCAACGGAGTCCTTTTCTGCTGAAAGACTATTCATTGCTATCAAAAGATCGCGCTGACTTCGGTTCAAATCCAGAGCATCACTAAATTTGGATGGGGTGGGGGTCGAGGGATCGAGTTTGTCTTTGCTTATTAGAGAAGGCGGATGATGGTCAAGGTGCCTTCTCAAATTCCGGTTATGGGAAAGTACACTTCGCCCACTGGCTTGAGAGGACTGGGCTGAGGAATCAGTGCTCACAGAAGGAAGCCCGCTAGGCCCTTTCCTTGTGTGGGGACCCTCTTCTCTAGGTCTCAGAACCTTATCTCTCTGCGCTGCGCCATAGTGTATATCGGTAGCACGGACCCTACTAGAAGGCCCATTTTCTAGAGCAGGAGTGGGCGCAGAACTTTGATCATCGTCATCATCCAAAACGATGACCGTGGGTTTCGCCGAGGAGTTCTCTGATCTAGGTGTGTGCCTCTCCCTTTTCGTAGGCCTGCTCGCCTTGTGGGGAGGAAATCCACTATCTTTAGTTTCAATTGGCCTCTTCCTGTTGCCACTTAAGAAGCCGGGACTGAGTGGCCCTGAAGCAGATGGAACAAATGAAGTGTTCGGTTTAGAAGCTAAAGGATTAGTGGCTTCGCAAACAAGGGCTCATGCACTCTTACCCTTAATTTCATCCCTCTCGGAAGTATTCGGGGAAAAGGAGCTGGGTACTAAATGTATTGTAAGTAAAGGTAATATAGTTATAAGGGGTGGGGATAAATACCCTCTTTCCTTGCGGGGGGAGCAAACTTGAAATTTTGACCAATTGAGTCAAATGCCCCGGTCGCCGGGTGCCTAGGAAAAAACTTTCCTCGGAAGGAATTCGGTTCACCATCGATTGGGAGTGGAAGTATGGGCGGCTGATGTGGATCCATGGATAAAGAACGAAAATTGGGTGGATATAAATCAATAAGGAGGGCGAGTGGGGAGTGGCATAAGAAGGTAAATATGGGAATGGTAGAAGAAAACGCCCCAGGACGGATGACAGGGATGGTAGTGAGAGAAGTAGAGGATAAAGAGGCGAAGGCAAGAGAAAGAGGTGGGGAAAGGGGAGGGGAGGAAGAGAGGGAGGAAACACTGCGATGGTGAGGAAACCAGCGAGTACGTGTGTGCGTACGTAGGGTGGGCCGAACCCATACGAGGGCTTACGGCGAGGAAACTGCAGGGAGGTATAGGTCAACAATGCCTCGTAGTTTTTTTGTCATCATTGTTTGAAGAGAAGTCGATCGCGCTATAGATGGGATTTCTCGAGTCAGATGTAGGGTGGCAGGACGAATCGTGTAAGAGCACGACTGAACGACAAAATTATCTGTATAGTATATAAAAACATAATAGAGTATTTCACCCATAGAATACCTCACTCCCTGTGCGCCTCAAAACCGCCGGCAACTCCCCTCAGACACAGCATGACGGAGAGAAAGAGAAATACACCCCCGCAGCTAATGCTAACAAAAAAAGGAAGGAAATTCGTTACAGCAGTGTTTGCTAGTATAAGAGAAGCCGAACTGAAGATGGGAAAATGGATAAAAACGCCCCTAATAGGTAAATATAAATAAAAAGAGCTCGTGGAGGGAAAAGCAGTAGTGCAGTGTAGTTATCAATGGTAGCAATGGTTAGTAACCAAATAAGCTCCGGTGAAACAGAAAGAAAAGAAAAAAGAGAAAGTCTCAAGTTACCTCCTCCATTCCCATGCTCAACCCGGACATTAAAACCATTCCATTTCACAAAAGCAGCCATCACCCCTCGTAGTCCAACCCAACCACCAATTTTCCGACGCCCTTTACCCTTCCAACTTCCCTCACTGCTTCTTCACCGCCTTTCAGCACACTCTCCAACCACTCTCTCTCGGGACCGCCGACCACAGCAGGGTCCAAAACAACGGGCATTTTGGGCCCGTCATTAGGGGGACTTGTTTTACTGAGTACACTGCGATACCACTCGCCGCGACTATTCGGCGTAGCGGTAGAGTTGCTGTGTGTGAGCATTGGAGGGGCGAATATGTCTATAAGATTCTCTGACGTCTGTGCTACGAGACGATCTAGGTATTCGCGTTCATGGAGGAGAGCTTGGGGGTCCGGGATTGAGTGGTGATGTGAAGAACTAGCAAAATTCCCATTGGTATAGGAGTGACCATGATGGTGATCGCCCGAGGCCGCAAGAAGACGTTGATTTTCGGGCTAAGGTGTGTTTGTTATTAATGACGAATGATTGACTGGGGAGAAGGGATAATTACGTCGTCTTTCTGGCGAATACCGAGACAGGACGAGCATACACCCATCTTATTTCTTTGGTGAGAGAATGTGGGAAAGCGGGGTGACCACGACAGTTATAACGGCACCGGTGGTGGTGGTGGTGGTGGTGGTGGTTGTAACAAGAGAACAGAGAAAGCGGGAGGGAGAGCGTCCAGCTAAAACAACAGCCGCTTCTTGGGCGGAGGAAGTGAAACTACCTTATGTACGGTATATCTCTAGAACCAGTAGAACTCTGACCGCTGAACAAACCCCGATCGCACCAACCGCGGGGGCGCAAGATGTTTCCGACGGACAACCGCGTTCGATGTATGTATCTGAAGGGGGAATTTGGCCCAACTTCTGCAGCCCGTTTGATACGTACTGTGGACCTGATCTTCCTCCCGACCGGTTCCTCTTTCTTCTCACTCTCAGTAATAACAGGCCACAGTGCCGTAATGTACAGTACGTATGAACTGTAGAGATTCCTCTTTTCCCAAATGCGACTCCTGTTCCTCACTAGGAAAAGAGAGTGCGGGTAACGGTTTTATGTTACCGCGATTGGTAAGTGTATGGGTGAGGAAAAAGGAAGCGAATAGACAAAAGAAAGAAGGAGCGAAAGGGTACCAAGACAGTGGTGTGGATTGGTGGGAGTTGGGATGGGGACGCGGGAATGGAGGAGAGAGGGTGGTGGGAACTCTGTGGGGGGAATACCGTAGCCGTGTGTCTGGTTGGTGCGAGGCAACCGGCAACCCGCGACTGGTTCACGAGAGCAAATTAGGGCGAGAAGCGACAATGAATGAACAACCACTACGAGCTAGGTAGCGCCACCGAACACCACTATCCAGTCTAGAGATCTCCTGGGCTAGGCTCCGAACGTCAGACCGATAACTTATCTGGCCCGCGTGACATGAATACTAAAGTGTGGTAAACACGGATTATGTGCAGAACTCAGAACATAAAATAAAACTGTCTCTGATTTCCATAGCATTCCCCCCCCTCAACCTTGTATAGTAGGAGAGAGGGCGAGGAAATTGCGGTGGTTGGCCCTGCCGGTGAGGGGAAAAAATATGGGAATAATCAACCCTCAGCCCGAGCAAGGAAGCAAGCGAGCGACAATCAAGCGAGTTGAACGGGCGGAATCAGGGTGAAACAAATCTGCTAATAAATGAATGCTGTGCGAACACCGGTTTTCCTTTCCCAGTAAGGTATGAGATGTGAGATACAGCACCGCAGAGTAGACGAAACGACAGGTGAGCGGATGGGAAGTATGGTCTACCCTGCGCTGCACTGTACTGTACTGCGCTGCACTGCACTGCACTTCACACTGCCCATTAATGCCTTAGCAAGCAGCCCAGGTATGATGTGATATTATAGCCGTACTGTAGTGTAAGTTTAGGGCAACCTGCACTGCAATTTATGTTGTTTACATATAACTTACAACGTCCACAATGCTCGAAAGGACAAGGCGACCTCTTTATCTCCGGCCTCTCTGAAAAGCAGATTTCAAGCCTATATATTCCTCAACACGTTGTACTGTACGGTGCAGTACGGTGGCTTACGGTACGAAAGGGGTTGGCTCGGAGATGATGTTTGTATGATATCACACTGTCATACACTACCGTAGGGCACCAGTACACTGCCAAGGACCTCTCGATGGATACCCAAAGTGCCTACCGTACTCGAGTATCGCAGTGTCGCCGGGGTGGTCTACTTGCAGGCACCAATGTCCCTAAAGCTAAGGGAGAAACTTGTTATTATCTTTTTCCTGCCAAGCATTTCTCTACTATCATACGCCAGATAGTCTCCCGCTTTTGGAAACGCAGGGAGCTCTTTTTCCCCTCTCCAATCGGAGGGGAGATGAATAGATAGGGCTCTCCACTCGCAATTCGTGCTTGCAAGGATACCGTGGTTTCGGGATTCCTGGGGATCGAGATTAGATAGAAGGCTGAGAAGAGAGAATAAAGTGCCCAATGGGAAGCGTTAGGATGAGGACTATCCGCCTGTGGCTCACCACGATTTATACGATTATGACGGAGATATATAATACTCGAATAGCACTACAAACGTGATACGTTAGCCTTGTGAGGTTATGGACTCGAGTACCGGTAACTCAATGTGCAGGCAGAAGTGAGTATGGGGAACCGTTACTCGAGTAGACTGAGCTGCCTCTGGAATAGTTCTCATACCGTACCCTCGCTTCAACGCGGACGCCGGATAGGTTTAGCTAGGGTAAATTTATTGAATTAACTTCAACACTGCCGAGAACTTCGCCAATCATGTCACCCACCATACTCACTAGCCAGTTATCAACTTTTTTCTTACTAGCCCAACAAGAAGCCCATTTTCGATAGTGGCAAGCATACGGCCCTCTGCACATCCCCGTCTATTCCCACTGCAACTGCCATCCATGCTGGAACCTCCGTTTATGCAATTCCTCCATTTTACACCTAAAAACTTTGATTTTCCCCATTTTCATAGGGGCTCATCGGTAAGCCTGCCGGCACAGTATCTGGAGATCACCAGGCTGAAGACTGTGGCGCTGGCGTCGTACAGCAGGGAACGAAGGGCAAAATAGACGTGGTCGCGGCTAATTGGTCGTCCTGTTTCGAAAAGATTATCCCGGTGATACAAGTACCCAAGCAACAATAGCTCATTGTTGCCATCGCTCTCAGCAACGACCGCAGTACTACCTCGGTATCGTGTGAACCCTCAATATGGCCACATCCCCTTTACGATTCCGTTCAATACCGGCAAACACGACAAAGGCCGAGTTATCCGAACGATTCAGCGTTTCTCCAGAATATATCTCGTTAGCCAGAACCGAATGGACGGGTGATTCATTGACGGCAACTGTCACTTTCAAGAAACCCAAGCTTGCTAAATGGTTCCTAAAAAACGATGTGCTCATAGGCGACGAGAAGCTGCTGGTGGACGATCATTTTTTGAACTTGACAGTATTGTCTAGCCACGACGACGACGCTGTTGAGTATGGCCCCGTGATTCCGGAGTGCTGTGGGATCTGCTTACGTTTTCTACAGCATAATTGCGGTGCACGGTCTCAATGGCCATGCGTTTAATACTTGGGCGGCAGCAGGGGGTGCCATGTGGCTTCGGGACTTTTTGCCTGAGCACTTTCCAAAAGCGCGTATTCTAACTTATGGATACAACTCAAATGTCCGAAGCTCGGATGCTATCAGTGATACAACTGAGTTCGCAAAACAGTTATTGGTTTTTCTGGTCGATAATAGACAATCGAAGGTAAGGCCCTGAATGACTCTCGATGAAATCCAACATTCTAATAGTTCCATTAGGAAGAAAAGGAGCGGCCGATAATATTTATATGCCATAGTTTGGGAGGTATTGTTGTCAAAGCAGTTAGATCCCGAAACCCATAGTTCATCGCTTCACACTGAGCTTCCCTAATCTGAATTGTGCTATTCGATAGGCACTGAATATGGCGATAGAGGAGGACCGTACACATATAATCAACCGGGTGACTCGAGGAATTGTCTTTCTAGCCACACCCCATGGCGGTAGCGCTACCGCCGATTATGGAAATCTATTAGGCATAATATTCAAAACCCTGGATATTCGCACTATCTTGCTTGCGGATTTGGGTACCAAGTCTCGGACTTTGTTGGACTTATCAGGCAGATTCCGGCAGCATTATGATTCACTTAAGATTGCTACCTTCTATGAGACCAAAAAGACTCCAATACCGGGTTGGACAGTTAAGAGTAGAGTGGTTGGTTCCATCTGACCCATGTACTACCGATACCTTGGTTGTCTAACTCACTGATTACTCCTAGATTGTGGATAAACAATCTGCTGTTCTGCATCTGAAGCACGAGGAGCAAACGCCATTAGAGCGGGATCACAGAGAGATATGCCGATTCGGACACAAAGAAGAAGACGATTACAAGGCAGTGCGTCGGCAACTTGAAAGATTTTGTGATGCCATTATTGTCCTGCCGGAGGTCAGCACTGCTGATGGGGACAGCCTTTCGGTCCCATCAGGGCTCAAGTTATGCTCTGAGAGCGCGGAGTGGCCATATACCTCATATCCGGTGTTGATATCGGGAGATTATACTTATTGGCCGCTCTCATACATTGATAATCGTTATGCTATGGCGATAGTTGTAGTAGATCAGTATGGCAACATTGTCAAGATCTGCGCTGCCAATGGAACGCGATATATTCAAGAGATACAGGTTGATACAAAGGGTAAAAAGGTCACTTTCTTGGGCCAGGGTGGCACGAAGTGCACTCTGTCCTGGGAGACCTTACTTGTGAAGCGATGAGATAGATACTGTTAGGTGTTTATTCGCTCTTGACACCAGACGATGTTTCTTTTGTTTGCTCGTGGGGTCTGTTGGTGCAAAGAGCGATTCCGAAGATACTAAAAGCGGTGACGGGGGATTTCCTAGTAGCGGGGGGGGTCCAAATACACCTAGTAGAAAGGTTTCGCAGCTTTTATTCTGGTGCTTAGTCTGCTTCTGCTAGCTCCGGGCACTTGATCTTACCCCAAGTATTGTTGCAACGGTGCAACGCGTTAACCTGCTGCTGCAAGGGACTCGAGGAGGGTAAATTTACTGTATTGTATGCCGTGCTTATTTCCCAGCCACACTTCTTGTGCCGGGTAACCTTCTGTGTCCCCAATACCCTGTCGAGACACTTTTTGTCCGTTTCGCCGGGTACTTGTGGTCTGATAGGGACGAATGTGCCGCCGTTGTACTCGAGCACTGTTCCCTACTCGAGTATATGGTAACTCGTGCGCTTTGCTGTGGGATGGGAGGGGGGACCGGCTTTTTTTTCCCATTGAGTGACAGTCGCCTGAAGCTGTTCTCCACCGCGCAACGTGAAATTTGTATTGACAAGGTTCGGATGGTAACTTCCCTGGCTGGGACTAAATATACCCCAAGAAATGGCTCCTGGAGCCGCTTATATCCCTGCGGGGTTGTAACCTGCGGTCCAGATGGGGAGCCTCTTTTAGGAAATTGCATCCCCTCATGTCCCTTTCCCCACTCTTCCTTTCTTTTTCCCCAATTCACTCGCAATGCGGCTCTGCAAGTTCGACGTCATTTCGCTTGCTGCACAACATACTGTAGCTCATAGCTCCGGACCTTCCTAACCACTAACCACCATCCATCGATACAGCAAAAACAACTAATCACCGTATGGCTCTCTTCACACCCCAAGGTTTAATAAATTGAATTCTTTCTTTTTTCCTCTTCAATTTTTTTCTTCTATCCCATCACATTCTGACAAGACACACATATCTGCAGCAGCCCGGCCTTGCTGGCCAGTTCCCCACTCATCACCATGTCCGCCGGCTCTCCCCGTTCCTCCTCCCCCCTGCCATCTCCTACTCATGGGGCGTTTCCGCCATCAAGCGGTTCCCTCGTTGGAGGTTGCGATGTACTACCTTTCCACCCTCAATCGCGGCCCACCCCGTCTGCCAGAGATTCATTCTCGTCCCTCGGCAGTAAAGCCCCGTCTTTTGGAGATAATTACTCCTCATCACCAGTTATATACGCATTGGAGGTCATTAACTTCAAAACTGCCGAAAATCAAGCTTATGTGTCCCTCGAGCTTGGTCTGGTTGGTACAAACATTGTTCAAAATACAATCGTCATCAGGCCCGAGGCTAGCACCGTCTATCGCACTCCTGATGGCTCACCCGTAACTTCGCCAATACAGGTTCAGAACCAGGATGACCCACTTCCCGCAGAGTCAGGGATGGCCCTCACGCAATTACTAGCATGCATTCCCAATCAAATATTGGGGAGCTCATTATTTGGAAGCCCGTGGCATCTTCTCGAAATACAGATGACCAATGACGGGGAGCCTCAATGCAATCTTGTTCCGACGTGGGCTTATCAGCTACTTCTTTCTAGTTTGAAGACACCCGCTCAGTTAGGGATCAAATTCACTGGGCAGAGGTCTGGGCCGTCATTCAACGATCGGTCAGAAATTATTTGGGAGAAAAGATTGGGCGATATAGCTTGGACCGGTATGCTCGAAGGGCATACCGTGTTCATTAAAGCACTTGACCTTAGCAGCCTCCCTGCGGGTGATGATCTTGACATCTCCGAGCAGATGGACCATATTTACTCAGAGATGGGTGTTTTAAACAGTCTCCCTCTTCATCCTTACATTGCCCAGGCCCCAATCGGCTACGTTGCGTTGGGAAAACCAGGGACCGCGAGGAGAGTCATCGGATTCATAACAGAGTATTACAAGTATGGCAAACTGAGTGAGTATATTTTCAGCGATTCTATATCCCCTTCTTCCATCCTAGGACGCAAGAGAAGAAGAAAGATATCTTTACTACAGAAAGCCAAATGGGCTTTGCAAATGACCACTGTTGTCATAGACCTTCATCGCGTCACAGGTATGTCACTCGGTGATAGCGGTGTCGGGTTCGGCCTAGAGAGATTCTATGTGGACCAGTACCTCCTACTATGCCTCCGTGGTTTCGGAAAAGGTGCCGAACCAAAAATGTTATCCCCCTGGCGTTTCCCGCCAGAAAGTCAGGTGAGAGGTGAATGGGAAGTTAGGGAACGTTATAGTCGTCGAAACAATGCCGTCCAATCTACCCTGAAATGGCGCCAAAACCATTCCGCTAGAGCCAAGCAGGAACAACTAGCTCAGGAGCGCGAAGAGCTCGACGAGGAGAAGAAGTTCCTCAACTCTATCATCAACATCGACAGCAATGAGCCCCCCTTTTCCTCATTCAACCACCATCACCACCAACGCCCTCCCTCCGCCGAACGGTTCTCCATTACCCCCAATGCCTCCTCCACCTCCCCAACCCCAACTAGTCAGACAAAGGACGGCCGCGACCAAAAGCTCCCAGACATATTTCAGGAATGGAAATCCATCCCCAACGCTTTGGAAGTTGTAGAGACCTACTCGCTCGGTGTCATGCTCTGGATGATGCTCGAGCAGGTCCCTGCTGAGCTCCTGGACATTACAGGAGGTGTCGAGGTTAGGTGGTCCGAGGAGATGAATATTCCCGATACCTGGCGTAATATGGTTGAGATGTGCGTTCGCGAGCACCCGGGAGAGAGAGTAAAGCTGAATGAAGTTAGGGCGTTGTTTACGCAGGAAGTGGGCAGGATGTGGCAGGGTGGGTGGGTTGTTGGTGGGTAGAGGGTCTCCCCGGGACTAACTAAGGCTTGTAGGTAGAGGGATGGAGGGAAAGCTACTAACGGAGGGTGGATAGATGGATTGTGTGCCAGTGATCTCAGCTTACTAAATTCAGTGTAATCTGGTCATGCACTATCACTCGCTTTTCAACGTAGTAAAATTGAAATCAGATGTCAACTTCAAACAAGTTCGGATTCGTTCGGCTTGTCACTCTTATCTTATCCTCTCTAAAAATCAACCACAATAGACTATATATACAAACTTCCAAGTCCAGTGCGGCCATCAAGATTTCATCCATTCCCATACCAGCCCTCATATCTCAAGCGCTCACTGTCATTCCTTTCCTAGCTATATATTCCACCGTACCAGCTACCGTTCTTGTAATACCCATCATTTCACATTCCAAACAACCCGTGCAGCACATCCTGAACAATAAAAATAAATAGATTTATTGGCGGTCGCCTTTGGGTTTTTGCAAATGCACGTTCTTGGCGAAATTTCCCGGTGGATGGGCCTAATACATTTAATATATCATATCTCTGTGCTGGGCTAGTACCACCCACATAATTCACCGCGAGAACATCTCTGTATCTAGAGACTCCGAATGTGTTAAATAACTACGGGCCTTCGAAGAAAAAATGAGAAATGCCCGTGGGTAAATGCCCCCTAGACCAGGACCCGCCCTTCAAGTGACTTCCCGACCCGGGTGCCCTTCTGTAAGCGTCGTCGCTGGGTGTTCACCATTCGTGTCCAATGCGCCATGGTTACTAGTAATATGTACTAGCATGAGCAGAAGGCTATAGTGAGATAATACACATGGGAGCAAGTAGGGAGGCTCCTTGCTTCCGGTTTTCAATTAGCCACCAGAGTACAGTAAATAAGACATTGTGGCCGAGTGGTTCAGGCAACAGACAAGAAATCTGTTTCGTTTGCAATAGACAAGAAATCTGTTTCGCTTGCGAGCACAGGTTCAAACCCTATCAATGTTTTTTTGTTTCAATTTTTATTTTCCCGGAGGAAAGAAACCTAACCCTGGCCATATGGATGGGTTACAAGGGTAAGTTAGGAACCTATTAACCGGAACGGTCAGGGATATATTTGTGCACATGATACAAGTATCATAGCATAGGTATGGTTCCGGTTGTCTCTACACAACACCTCGATTGACGCAACGGGGGACGCCTTGGCATAAAATTGACTGTGTGTGAGGGGGGGGGGGGGGGGGCTCGTAGATGTTTGGGTCACGATAGTATGGGAGTTTTTTTATATAATTTTTTTATTCTCATTTGTTAGGGCCAAAGGTATATTGTATCTTTTTTTGAGCCAACATCATGCCGAGGGGCTCCCCATTGCATCAATCGAGGTGTTGTGTATAGACGGCCGAAACTATAGTAGGTGGAGAGGGAAGTGTCGGGCTTTATCCTTGGTTGCCAAAACTTGCAGTAATATCTGCCGTCCATCGACAAGATTGTTTGGGCCAGCTACTTCAGGTCTTGTGGGCTCAACAAGGGGCACGTGTGGGGGGCAAGAAGGGAGAGCTTAAAAGGAGGGAGAAAGGAAAGAAGGGCGAACCAAGATAACCGGAGAAAAGAAAAAATGAGAAAAAATGAGACAAAACACGGATTAAGTATTAGCTGGAGTGGGGAAAGGGAAAACAAGAGAGAGACCATAAGATACAAGAAGACAAAAGGGCAAAGGCAAATAACCAAATACACGCAATAGGTAAGCTGATTTGGGCGCGAACTACTAGTCCATGGTATCTATGATTGAACTCATGACTCGCCTCTTGCGCTCTTCAGTGGAGTCAGTTGGCCGGTACTCGCGTTTTCTGGAAGCAACTCCGGAAATTACGGCAGGGAAGATGGCGTTTTGTCCAAGTGTCATTTTGATTTGCGAGGTGAGGGTTGGCGAGTTATAGGCTTCTAGATTGTGAGTTTAGGTGGGTATGGCGTGAGATACTGTAGTAAACTAAAGCTAAGAGGATGCGGGACCAGTGGTGGGGATTGGCTGGACGCCAGGCGATCTGGAGCGGTTTTATGCTCTGTCGGGGTATTTTCAAGATACTTAAGAACTGGGCTTTTCAAATAATTCACAAAGTCTCACTCGATATCACCTTATTATAGTGCGAATTCTATGGTAAAGTTATGTTTGAATGTGACACAAGATTTACAACAGTATGTATTGTTAATGCCAATGTCCTCAAATCCCGGAGTGGCATAGCTCTAGTGTCGGGATGATGCTTAAATCCTCCTAGAAGATTCTGTGCTCGGTGGCAGCATCAATCCTGCAACCAGGATGGCTGACTTGCGAGCTTTCAGTACTGACATACGACGAGTTTTCACGACACCCCAAACATCAACCACAATTGGAGCCAACCACCAACCGCCGCCAGAAACTTGGATCACATGTTACAAGTTACGGGTACATAGTACCCGAACACTAGCCAGCAGTCCCACCGCAACATTTAGCTGGAATTAACCCCTGGGCATTACCAACCCTAGACCTACCCCCCGGCAAAAAAGTGGCGAGTCCTTTGGAAGGGGCTTCGTGTGGCTCGGGCGGTCCGGGGGGGAGGGGTTCTACTATATCAATTGCAGCCTTGCTATATATTTAGGAACCAAATCCGTTGGCTCCAGCAGTAGCTTCGCAATTCCCTCATGCCCATTCTCGAGAGCCCACGAGAGCGGTGTTCGACTCCACTTGTCTGCCCTGTCGAAGCTGACATCGTTCTCTTTCAGCAGCATCCTTACGACTCCCTCATGCCCATTCTTGGCAGCACGGGCGAGCGGTGTTCGATTCCACTTGTCCGCTCTGTCGGGGTTGACGTCGTTCCGTTCCAGCAGCATCTTTACGACGCCCTCATGCCCATTCTTGGCAGCGCAGGAGAGGGGTGTTCGGCCCCACCTATCCACTCTGTCGGGATTGACGTTGTTCAATTTCAGCAGCATCTTTACTGCCCCCTCATGCCCATTCTCTGCAGCACACAAGAGCGGTGCCTGGTCATAAATGGTGTCAGCCTTGTCGGGATTGACGTCGGTCCGATCTAGCAGCACTCTCACGACCCCTTCATGCCCATTCTTAGCAGCCCACAAAAGCGGTGTTCGGCCATAATCGTTGTCGACTGTGTCGGGATTGAATTTGTTCTGTTCCAGTAGTACCTTCACCACCCCCTCATGCCCCCTCCTAGCAGCCCAAGCGATAGCAGTGTTGCCATTGAAATCGGCTGCCTGCACATCCCATTTATTCGTCTCCAATAAAGCAGTTGTTATCTCCACGCATCCGAAGTATGAGGCGCCGTGAAGCCCTGTAAATCCGCGAGGGGTGCCTTCCCAATCAAAAGGCTGGTACCAGGGGGGCATCCCGCGCAATAACAGTATCTTCGAAGATATGTGCTTATCGTATCCATCAAGTAGTTTCAATGCAAGAGTTTTCACACTCTCAGTGTTTCCCCGTCTAGAGTGTGTACCCCAGTAACAGGAAGCATATTCAACAAACGGGGCGGTTGGTGGGACGGAACGAAGAGTAGGAGAAAGGACCCTGATATGCCGAAAATTGAGGTAGGTCAGGCAAACCTCAGCAATCATAGAGTGGGGCATGAGGAACAAGTTGGAGTTATGGGAGAGGTACTCTTGCAGACTGTAGTGGACAAGGCGGATGGTAGATGAGGACTTCTCAACCGTGACAAGCCCCAAACAGCATGCTAGCAGCGTTTCCACAGCAGGAACATTTCGAATATTCAAGTCAATAGATCCTTCTTCTACCCCAAGGGCGTGACATAACTCGTCGACATGTAATGGCCGCTCCGCATGCGATACCCACATTAGGACTTCCATACCGAGTTTTGATCTACTCCTTTGCTGCGCCTTGATTCGCGATAGGGTTGCCGCGTAAGCGTCTCCCAGGCCTTCCCCTTTGGTCATTTCATCAAGCTTCTTTCTTCTCTGATGGAGAGTAATCTCGTCCAGGATCGCATCAATATTTAGAGAAACGAGAAGAAAGCTAGGCACGGCGTCAGCGAACCATACCTCGCGCTTGGGTTGGGGATGTATTTGATATTCTTGCTTACATTTCCGAGATCTTCTCCGGAATTATTCTCATAATATCCGCTCGCAGTTCATCGTCCATTGCATTAGGATCAGTGTCAGAGCCCAGCCTCATCTCCAGATAGGTCAGAATATCCCCATGGGTAGGACTGACAGGTATCCGGACCGCCTCGCTAAAAGATTTCGCGATTTCGTGGTCGATATGGGGCCTCCCAGTAAAGAATACCCGCGCGTTTGGGGATGCTCGAACGACCTCTCGTAGTGACCCAAGGAGCTCCCGTCGGTGCTTCGCGGTGGATTCGTCTAAAGCATCGATGCATATAAATAGCCGGGGAAGTGCTCCGATAACCTTCTTGAGGATTTCCACCATATCGGGAAGTAGGAGACCGCGGCCGCCAAACTCTTTTTTGGCCTTCTGAAAAGCTTCCCGTATATGCTTCGGGATACCTCCTCTGCTGACAAGTTGCTTGAGGATGGCGCCCAACATATTTGTTGTGGACTGTTCCTGCTGGGCAAGGAAGTCGCAGTAGAGTCCCACGACAGCAATGTCTTTTCTCCCAGCATGATCGCACAGGCTATCAATAACTAGGGAACTATTATTTACCAATAGTTAGCGACATCCGCATTGTCTTTTTTCTCCGGAGGAGAGCCCCTCCTACCTGACATAGGTTTTCCCTACACCTGGATTCCCGCAACAAAACAACACTGGCTCAACACAACCATCTTCTGCATCACGCCATTTTCTGAACTCGCTGGTTTCTAGCACCCAGCCTCCAACGCCATCGACTCGGTCGGTTCGCACGCCTTGGTGCCGTTGC